>SAMEA104315420__coassemble_71_pt1 | contig 255133 bp, 216 predicted proteins | sample SAMEA104315420__metabat2_high_PE_035 | metagenome-assembled genome bin SAMEA104315420 (sample SAMEA104315420) | gut metagenome | biome: Monkey gut; feature: monkey-associated habitat; material: faeces | place: China | collected 2013 | reverse complement strand
ACTTATACCAGTAATAATCTATAAACCCGAGTCAACCTAAATCAGGAAAGTACAGTTAGTACATTTTTCATTGTTCGGTATAGTAAATAACACCCAAATATAGAACAAAAATCATTTCCGACAAAAGACAGCAATGCTGAAAGTGTAATCGTAAATGGCAGAAGTAGAAAAACCTTAGTAACAACATTAGTTATCAATTAATTATTCACCTCAAAAGTAGATTCCAGCAATAGAAAAATTAGATTCAATATTCGATGAGTCGTCAGCCTTGCCCCATTGTCCACATATGGTAGAATACACCAATCCACAAAAAATCCAGCTTCAGAATGAACTTAATTCAAACTGAAGCCGGATGTGATTATTGTCACTTCAAAAGCTGAAGGCTACTTCACTTTCTTAAGGATTATCTCATCTGTGACTCCATTGTTGGCGACAACCTTGAAGGTGTCCTCGTCGGTCTTCAGCCGGAGCGCTCATTATTTAGTCACGTCCCACTTATGAATGTACCTCCGAAACAACAACTTCACGAATAGAGAATATCCTATCGACTCTCATTGAAAGTTTTTTTCAGCCAAGCTGACAAGGTTCCATCTTCTGCCTTTAGCCCCAATTTCGTTCTTAGTCTGCTGCTAATATTATATGCGTTTGAATAGTTTATGACTTTAGGCAGCTCAGATGTCTTTAGACCAATTATTAATAAACAACAATATCCAATTTCTGATGCCGTCAGACCACAATCCGTTAATTTCGAGACAAACTGAGGAAAATATATCGCATATATCAGACCGATACTAACCGTGACCTTGTCTCTATTGTTCAACAGTTCTTCCAACGTAACAGCGGCTTTTGACAAAGAATCAGGCATATCTCTATTCAAGAATGTAGACAATGCTTTAACTCTCATTTCGATTATTCTTTGAACCAGCAAATGATGTTCATCATTGTTGTCTTTTTCTAATGTATTCATCAATTTTTCGATAGGTTTGAGCCTTTTTGTTAAAGCTGTAAGCTCATCATATTCTTCTTTTATCTCATCGTATTTTAAACGTAAAGACAACTCTCTATTTCTAAACTTACAATAGAAGAACAAACATAATGAAAAGATAATAATAAATATAACAGCAACGGTCACAGATAGTATTCTTTGCTTAATGATAGTGAGGTTGTTTTCGTAATTAGTCCTTACAGATTTGACTTCTTGATTGATCTTTATCAAATCAAGCGAATCGCTGAGTTTAGCATACCGTATAATGCTTTCGTAAGCGTTGATGTAATCTTCTTGTGATTTCTGTACGGAAGCAAGAAGATAGTAGTAGGATTCATCATTAATGTTGCCTCCATTTTGAAGATACCGGCATAAAGCATCCTCTGATAAATCTGCGTCTCCTATTTTAAGATATACCTGCGCTATAATTTTCCAATCCAAATCAGACTCGCTTCGAGCATAATTGATATACTTTTCACAATCAGATTTTAGTACCTCGATCGATGAATTTGCATTCAAAGAATATAACAATTTAATGTCAAGCATTTTCAAATGATTGTGATACGACAAGTCAGGGTGTTGGTTGACAATAGAAAGGCAAGAGTCCAGTTTATGATAGTCTCTTAAAATCAGGTACGTATTAGCCTGAGATAAAATTGCGGATACGTAATTGTTGTCATTTCCGGATATTTTTGAATATTTTGCCGCCTCACGCAACTCATCAAGCTCTCCAGAAAGATCAAAACGAGAGAACTTAATTTGTGCTTTAGTAAAACAAAGCCTGGCGAGATCCTCAGTTGAAATTTTATTCAAATTTATATGTTCCGCGCAGACCAGGCTTTCCATAGCCTTGTCCATCAGGCCGGCGTTCTGGTAGATGCGGGCCTGGTAGTAGTAGGACTTGAACTTGTACGGAGCGTTGAGGCGGTGGCGATAATAGTTCACGGCAATGTTGATGAGCGAGTCGTCAATCCTGTCGATGTAGTTCTTGTCAAGGGCGATTGATTTAAGGAGAGCATAACGAGCGTTCTGACTTCTGGAATCGAAATGAAGCGAGTCAATCGATTCCAGAATGGCAAGTGCTGAATCCGGGCTTACGGACATACAGGACTCGGCGCGGTCGAGACTTTCATCAACGGCCTGGTTTCGTCCGCAGAAGGTCAGAACGCAGGTCAATATAGAGATAGTTAGTACATTTTTCATTGTTCGGTGTAGTAAATAACACCCAAATATAGAACAAAAATCATTTCTGACAAAAGACAGCAATGCTGAAAGTGTAATCGTAAATGGCAGAAGTAGAAAAACCTTAGTAACAACATTAGTTATCAATTAATTATTCACCTCAAAAGTAGATTCCAGCAATAGAAAAATTAGATTCAATATTCGATGAGTCGTCAGCCTTGCCCCATTGTCCACATATGGTAGAATACACCAATCCACAAAAAATCCAGCTTCAGAATGAACTTAATTCAAACTGAAGCCGGATGTGATTATTGTCACTTCAAAAGCTGAAGGCTACTTCACTTTCTTAAGGATTATCTCATCTGTGACTCCATTGTTGGCGACAACCTTGAAGGTGTCCTCGTCGGTCTTGAGGCGGACAGCCGGGAAAGTCCATACAACTCCGCTGGATTAAGAAGTAGTTTTGAATTGTTTGAAATGTTCTTTAAGGAGAAATAATCTTCATTTTCTTCCCGTTTTTTCAGTCAGATCCGACCGCTGTCTTCCTTGGAAGAAGCGGTCGAAACTGAAGTGTTTCACTCTCAACCCGGCGCCCGAGCTGAGGGCAATCGAACTTGTCCGGATTGCCGAGGTGAGCAGCAGGGGAAGAGATTGCTCTTAACCTTCAAACAAACAATTCAAAACAGCTTCTAAGAAAATAAGTAATCCTAAAGAGACTGTGTGAGAGTTTTTGGTACAGGAGGGGGCTTGTCTGTGTCTTCCAAGGTTGTCTCGTGAGCGAAAAGCCGCATTCTGCTCACGGGAGGGTCTTCCGAGGTTGTCTCGTGAGCGAAAAGCCGCATTCTGCTCACGGGAGGGTCTTCCGAGGTTGTCTCTTGAGCGAGACGGCGCATTCTGCTCACGAAAAGGTCTGCCAAGGATGTCTCGTGAGCGAGACGGCGCGTTCTGCTCACGGAAGGGCCTTCCGAGGTCGTCTCGTGAGCGAGACGGCGCGTTCTGCTCACGGAGTGGCCTTCCGAGGTTGTCTCTTGAGCGAGACGGCGCATTCTGCTCACGAAAAGGTCTGCCAAGGATGTCTCGTGAGCGAGACGGCGCGTTCTGCTCACGGAAGGGCCTTCCGAGGTCGTCTCGTGAGCGAGACGGCGCGTTCTGCTCACGAAAGAGTCTGCCAAGGTCGTCTCGTGAGCGAGACGGCGCATTCTGCTCACGGGAGGGTCTTCTGCAGTGATTCCGTGCGACGGAAAGGTGCGGAAGTGTCGCATTGAAGACCTTGGGTCTGGTTGTTGGCACTCTGAATGTCGAGGAAGTTGAAACACGGCCGGAAAAGTTACCCATGCCCAAGGTGGCGGAGGGGGATTCAATGTCGGCAACATGAAGATTTCAAGGTAGTTCCGCTTATATGACAAAAAAAAGAAGGTGGCCAGGTTAAAAAACTTGGTCACCTTCTTTTCGCCCTTCTTTTTGCCGGCTCGTCCGGCATATGTCAGTGAGGCCTCTCAGGGAGTGTCATAGGATCGGGCCGAAATAGAAGATACGGATGTCCCCCTTTGTCTCACGGTACAGGGTGATCGATAGGTCGAACTCCAGAAAGCGGCCGTCCTTCGACACATGATAGTGGTTGAGATGGGCTCCGGTTACTGACTTGTTGCCGCTCACATAATGATCCCCTTCGGTGCGCTCCAGAGGGATGTACATTGTGGCGACTCCGGGAAGGTCGAGTTCCACCAAGGAAACGTTGAAGCTGATGTGGCCTGGCTCGCCGCAGCGGCAGCGCCATCCGGACATCTTGACGCGAATGTCGTCCCCGTCATTGAATACCCATTTCTGGCTTCCCTCGAAATCTTTTCCCTTGACGTTGGTCAGGTTGCAGTAGTGCTGTTTGTCAACGGTTACATAGCCGCGCGGGGTCCCCTGCTGATCGTCAGGAAGTAATTGATTGCAGGAGACAATTCCTGCCAGCGCGATAAGGAACGGAAGGAATAAATGTCTGGTGCTCATAATTCAATAGTTTTTTAGTCTCTGACAATATAAATCCTATTGATACGCATTTCTTGCATCATCGGTTCCCGGAAAGGAAACTTTTTTTACCATACGGTTCCCTCACGTCGGCAAACTATTGGAATAAGTCTGTTACGAACGACCCTTTTATGGTGCCGGAGAGGCTGGCATAAAAGGGCGCATAGGCGGCCGGGAGTCTATCTGGCTTTCCGGAGGACGATCTGGTCGGTGGTGCCGTCGTTGGCGACCACCTTGAAGGTGTCCTCGTCGGTCTTCAGGCGGACGGCGGGGAAAGTCCAGACCACACCTGTAGTCTCTCCGGTACTTATCATCCGGTCGACTTGGCGGCCGTTCTGATAGAGGGTCAGGTACTTGGCGTTGCTGTAGACCTTGATGCGGAGATCCTGTCCGGCAGGGAAGTACTTGAGACGGCCGGAGGTGATGTGAACCGTGGTCTCATCCTTGTTCCAAAGGGACTTGTAAAGGTAGAACACGTCCTTTTTAGTCTGGCGGTCACGGGTAACAAGCCCTTTGTCATTCATGTACTTGCGGTCGTTGTTTTTCACGAACTTGACCCCGTCCTCGGAATCCATGTAACCTTCCTGACGGTCGGCAACCGGAAAATCGAACAAGATCCAGACAGACGTGAAGTTCAGCCAAGGCATGGCCTTTATCTGGCGGACATGAGACTCATGGAAACGGTTGCCATATTCTTCATAATGCTTGGAATCCTCATCCTTGTCACGGATGGCCTCGACTGGATTCCAGACATGGCAGTAAGGGTTGACGCCGACTCCATATTCAGAGACATTGATCGGGATGTCCGACCTCAGTCCACGAACCTTCTTCAAAGTTGTGGTGAACCCTGAGAACTCGTTAGGGGTTCTGTACCAGCCGTAGTAAAGGTTCTGTGAACAAAAGTCGCCTTTAAGGCCCGTGTACCCGTCCCTTGACAGGTTCGAACAGTCTGTGAAACCCACAAAGCGGTCCGGATCCAGTTTTTTCGTGTAATTGTAGAGTCTTTCTGTCTCCTTTACCACTCTTTCCGCGTCAAGCGGTCCCTGGAGGTCATTGTTGTTGCCCCAGGTGTCAAGCTCGTTCCACATTCCCCAGAACGCGATGGAAGGATGGTTGTAGAGGTTGTTCACCATCTCCTTCATCTGATGGTGGAGATTGTTGAAATAGGCCTGTGTGGCGTTGGTTCCGCACACATTGACCCAAGGAATCTCCGTCTGGACAATGATTCCGAGAGAGTCACAAAGCTGGAACGCGAAGTCGTTATGCGGATAATGGGCGAGACGCAGGAAGTTCGCCCCAAGCTCCTTGACGATGCGGTAGTCGCGGCGATAGTCAGCCTGAGTCAACGCGGAGGCCTTCCCATCAGTGTCCTGATGCATCGCCACGCCACGGAGAGGGTAAGGACGACCGTTCAGAAGGAATCCTCTCTCCGGATCCATCCCTATCGAACGGTAACCGACCTTTGTCTCGGCGATGTCCATCATCCTCTTTCCCTTGAACAGCTCGACCCTGATCGTGTAGAGGTAAGGATCTTTCATGCCTTCCCAAAGATGCATGCCGGAAAGGATGAACTCATGGTCGAAGTCATATTCAGAGAACGCCTTGACAAGGACCTCGCGGTCAGCCTGATAGCCCAACGCGCCATTGGCCTCCAGAAGCTGGACACGCACAAGGATGTCCGCGTCCCGATTGCCCGCGTTGACCAGTTTAGTCCTGACATTGGTGACAACTTTCTTCTTGGTCACGACCGGAGTCTCGCAACGAAGCCTGTACATTCCGTAGTCCTCCGGCGAAAAATAGACATCATCCATGACCAGAAGCCAGACCGGATTGTGCAGTCCGCCGTTCTTATTGAAGTCCGAAGTGACAGGAGCCATCTCCAGGTCCTCAGAGTTGTCGCAAATCACCTCCACCCTGTTGACACCCCTGGTCAAAGACTCTGTGATGTTTGCGGAGAAAGGCGTGTAGCCACCCTTGTGGGCCGCTACCTGCTCTCCGTTGACCTTGACAACGGCCGCCTGAGCCGCACCCTCGAAAAAGAGATAATATGTCTTCTTCACATCGGTGATCCTCAGATCACAGCGATAAGTCGCCTTGCCACGGTAGTAATAAGGAGAATGGCCATCCTCGGCGTTGTAGGAATGCGGCACGCTCACGGTCTGCCAAGAGGAGCCGTCCTTGCTGAATTCCCATTCCTTCAACTGTTCCTGACGGAAACCACGGATCTGTGCCTCCGACGGGAGGGCGGAAAAAATGATCGCCGCTATGACGACGCAGAATAAATGTCTTTTCATCAAGATGAATGATTTACGCATAATTGGACAAAGTTAGCAATAATCATCGGAATTTCTTAACTTCGCACCCATAATCATCAATCATTTCATCCTATGAACAGGAATTGTTTAAGAAACTATGACAAAACGAGGAAGGTTCACGACTGGTTCAGGTACTTCGCGCCGGTCTTCATCACCTTTTCCGTGGCGCTTGGCTTCATCACAAGAATATTGCTGCTGTTCACTCCGCCTACCGTAATCGGATTCACGGCGCTGGAATGGCTTAAGATCTTTCTGTTAGGCTTTGTCAATGATGTGGCGTTCTCCTTGCTCGCGCTCGCACCGGCGATGGTGGTGCAGGCCACGCTGAACGACGCCAAGTACAAAAAGCCGCTCTGCTACATTATCGGAGCCGCCCTGCTCGCCTTCGCGGTCTACTCATTGCTGCCATCCAACATATTCACTGAATATGGTTCCGTCGTTCCGACGATAGCCCGTCTGCTCTCCCTCCTGCTTCTCGGCGCGTTCTGCCTGAGGCTGTTCATCCCGAACATCAGGAAGGGTTGGTGCAAGGCCGGACTGCTGTTCACTATGGGGCTGTACATATTCCTGATGATAGTGAACGCCATCTCTGAGTGTGTCTTCTGGAACGAGTTCGGCGTGAGGTACAACTTCATAGCGGTTGACTATCTGGTCTACACGAACGAGGTGATCGGGAACATCATGGAATCATATCCTATCGTGCCGATGTTCCTCGGGGTCTTTCTTGTGGCGGTGCTGATCTGTTGGCGGCTGTTCCGGCGGAAGGATTTCAGCGAGTCCGGCAACGGGGGAGCCGTTCAGTTCCTGGCGACATTCGTCATCTATGCGGTGCTGTTCGCCGGAAGCTTCTTCTGGCTGCGTTTCAGCTACCGTAACCTCCAGAGCTCCAATAACTACGCGACCGAGTTGCAGTGCAACGGATGCTGGAATTTCCTTGAGGCCTACAGCAGCAGCACTCTTGAATATGACAGGTTCTATCAGATGCTTCCCGAGGATGAGGCGCAGGGACTCAAACTCGCGCTTTGCGGCCAGGTCCCTGTCCGAGAGGAGGCTGGCTCCGCGGTCCGGCAGGCAGACCAGCCGGCCGATGCCGCCGTGCGGATGATAAGGGACTCCGTTCCGCCTGTCAGGAAGAACATCGTGATGATCACCGTCGAGAGCCTGAGCGCCGATTTCCTCGCCGCCTATGGCAATGAGGACGGCATCACTCCGAATCTGGACACGCTCATTGAAAAGAGCCTTGTCTTCGACAACCTCTACGCCGCCGGCAACCGATCCGTCCGCGGCCTTGAGGCCCTGACCCTCTGCATTCCGCCGAGCGCCGGCGAAAGCCTTATCAAAAGGCCGGACAACGCCGGACTTTTCTCCACCGGCACCGTGCTGAGGGAGAACGGCTACACGACCTCGTTCATCTACGGCGGCGACAGCTATTTCGACAACATGCGCGCCTACTTCTCCGGCAACGGCTTCGAGATCATCGACAAGTACTGTTATCCGAAGGAGGACATAACGTTCAGCAACATCTGGGGTACCTGCGACGAGGATTCGTACAGGGTGGCCTTGAAGGAGTTCGACAAGAAGGCCGAGAGCGGGACTCCGTTCCACGCCATCATATTCACAATCAGCAATCATCGTCCGTACACATTCCCGGAAGGGAAGATCACCTACGACGGTGAGATGAAGTCGCGCTCCGCCGCCGTGAAGTACACCGATTTCGCCATCGGCCAGTTCCTCGCCGAGGCTTCGCGCAAGCCATGGTTCAGCTACACCGTATTTGTCATCGTGGCCGACCACTGCGCCTCCAGCGCCGGCAAGACCAGCATCCCGGTGGACAAGTACCACATACCGGCGATCGTCTATTCCCCGGGCTTCATCCAGCCTCGGAGGGTGGAGAAGCTTTGCTCCCAGATTGACCTGATGCCGACCATCTTCTCCCTGTTGCACTTCTCCTATGACTCGAAGTTCTACGGCCGGGACATCCTCGCGCCGGACTACAACCAGCGGGCGTTCATGGCCACCTACCAGGATCTGGGCTACTACAGTGATGATGTGCTGACCGTCCTCTCGCCGGTTCGCCGAATCCGGCAGTTCGACGTGAGGGAGACCGGACCGTGGAGCCACACCGAGACGCCGAAGGAGACACCGGCGGACTCCCTGGTGAGGGAAGCCCAGGCATTCTACCAGACTGTCAACCTTAAGCCGTGGTGAATGTCAGACAGATAGCCGCAAGATAAACTATCAGGTATGAACAAGAAAGTCCTCTATTACATCGCCGCCCTCCTTTGGGGAGCGCCGGGGGTTGTCATCGCCGTCAAAGGCATCCAGGCGTACTTGACAATGCCTACGGAAAGGCTCTGGTGGCTGCTGCTCATCACGGCCTTTGTGCTGATGTGCTTCTACCTCATGTTCCGCAAAGCCGTGAACAAGTACTCGGCGCGCATCGCCGGACTGCCGCGGAAGACGACTCCCTGGCAGACATTCCCACCTGGCGGATGGATTCTGATTGTGGGCATGGCATGCCTTGGCGTCAGCCTGAAGTTCATACCCGGACTCCCCGCTGAATTCATCGCATCCTTCTACTCCGGCCTCGGCCCGATGCTCATCCTCGCGGCCTGCCGGTTCATATTCAAATCCTTTATTCCCTGACGTAGTGAGGCATCTCCGATGGAGTGATGATGGAGATCTCGCATAGCCCCTTCACCTCGCCGTCTTCCTTCCAGGCGCTCTGGAAGATGAATTTGTGTACACCTTGCTTCTCGATGGTGTAGCAGTTCGTGCCGCCCGTCTCCAGCAGGTGACGGATTATGCCTGCGGAACGTTCACCGTGGCAGCCGAAAAGGTTCTTTCCGATCAGGCTGCCATGCTTCTCGTACTGTCTCACGGCAGGATCGTTCTGATAGATAATCACTCCGTCCTTGTCACAGACGGTTATGGAGCAGTTCGGCTCCTTGGCCCAGTCAGGTATTATCATAATGTGATTAGTTAAGAAGCTGTTTTGAATTGTTTGAAATGTTCTTTGAGGTGAAAAATCTTCATTTTCTTCCCGCTTCTTCAGTCAGATAGCACCGCTATCTTCCTTGGAAGAAGCGGTCGAGACTGAAGTTTTTCACTCTCAAACCTTCAAACAAACAATTCAAAACAGCTTCTAATTGTTGCGAAGATAAGCATTCCTTCCCGAATGTCCCTGCTGTCCCGTGAGGAAATCTACCGTATGTTGCGGCGGACGGGGAGGAGGGCGATGATGTAGCCGATGAGGGCTACACCGGCGATGGTGGCGAGGACGTCTTGCCACTGGAGGATGACCGGGTATGCGTTCACGAGGAAGCTGCCCGGCATCTTGATGAAACCGAAGTGCTGCTGGGCGAGGGAGAAGCCTATGCCGATGACAAGACCGGCGGCGAGACCGAGAAGGGAGATCAGCCAGCCTTCCAGAGTGAAGGTGCGGCGGAGCATCTTGTCCGTGGCTCCGAGGCTGCGGTAGGTTTCGATGTCATCCTTTTTCTCGATGATGAGCATCGTGATGCTGCCGAAGATGTTCAGGGCGATGATGATGATGACGAAAATGAGGATCAGGAATATCGCCGCCTTCTCGTAGCGCATCATCTTGTAGAGCGACGGATTCTGGCGGAAGCGGTCCAAAACCTTGAATTCAGGGCCTAACTCTTTCTGAATATGCTTGATTGCGGAACGGATGTCTTTCGCGGTGGAGCCTTCGGCCAGGCGGATCTCCACTCCTGAAACCTCTTCCTCATAGCCAAGCAGCTTTCTCATCTCTTCGATCGGCACGATCATCAGATCATCGTCAATCTGCTGGTTGACCGAGAATATTCCTGAAGGGCGCATCCGTACGGTTTCAATCGAGGCCGCCGGGTTCGCAAGCGAGAAATTCCTGTCCCTGATCGGGAAATATAATTCCGCGGAGGCGAGAAAGGCCGGGTTCATGCCCATCTTGTATGCCAGGCCCGCGCCGACAACCATCTGCGGCAGCTGGCCTTTGTGCAGGGAAAACTCTCCGTTGGTGATGTGTTCGGCAAGGGTGGAGCCGGCTTCGAAAGTGCTGTCAACGCCCTTGGCCTTGGCCAAGTACGTCAAGCCTTACACCATCGTCAAGAAGGCCGGTATGCGCATCGGGATCATAGGCCTTATGCCTGACATCACCATTCTTGTCTCCAAGGATGTCTCCGACAGGATTCCCGCCTTCGAGAACTCCGAGGTGGTCAACAAGTGGGCCGAGTACCTCAAGACCGAGAAGAAGTGCGATCTCGTCATCGCCCTCACCCACATCGGTTTCGAGAACGAGCCGTATCTGGATCAGATGCTCGTCCGCCGTACCCGCAATGTGGATCTCGTGGTCGGCGGCCATTCCCACACCTACCTCAAGGCCCCTCACTACGAGCCGAACCTTGACGGCGTCCCTGTCCCGATCGTCCAGGACGGCGAGTGGGGTCTCAACGTCGGCAACCTCAAGATCAGCAGGTAGCCCCGAGTATAAGGCTTCAGCATCAGCGGCCTGAATCTCACCATCTGGCCGCATTTTGTGACCGCTGATTATCGGTGTATATTCTTTGGTACTGGAGAACCGCTCTCTGGTACCAATTCTCGTTTCACCCGCAGTCTGTACCCTTAAGCATTCAGGAGAATACTTTCTTCCCTGCATCGGAATAGTTTGAATAGTCTTTGCACACTCCGTGAGCGGCAAGGCGGTTTTCGCTCACACTCGTCATAGTTTCCGCTCCGCAAGAACGCTTGGAACAAAAGCGAGGAAAACAGTGGCAAACAACATCATCTTACCAGAAATTCATTAAATTTGCAAAAATGCCGTCATCCCACCAATCAGGTAGGCCGGGACAAGAGATTTTAGGAGGACAGAAATATGCTTTACCCTATTGGAATACAGAACTTTTCTGAGATTCGCACACGAGGCTTTGCCTATGTGGACAAAACCGCCGCTGTATATGCCCTGGCGGCGACAGGCAAGTACTATTTTCTGAGTCGCCCTCGACGGTTCGGAAAGAGCCTTCTCATCTCAACGATGGAGGCATACTTCAGCGGGAAGAAGGAACTCTTCAATGGATTGGCGATGGAGGCGCTTGAAAAGGATTGGGCCACTTATCCGGTTCTGCATCTTGATCTTACCGGGAGTGCCTACACTTCTGTTTCCGACCTGAAAGAAAGACTGGAACTCCATCTGAGCCGATGGGAGGAAATCTATGGCAAAGTCGGTGATTTCACAGACACGGCATCCAGATTCGACTCGGTGATAGAGTCCGCCGTAAGGAAAACCGGCAAAAAAGTGGTTATTCTCATCGACGAGTATGAAAAGCCTATTGTTGACAATATTGACGCTCCGGAACTTATGGAAAGGTTCAGACGTGAGCTTCAAGGGTTCTACAGCGTCATCAAAGGCAAGGATGAATGCATACGCTTCGTCTTCCTGACAGGAGTCACTAAGCTCGGTAAGATGAGCATATTCAGCGGGCTTAACAATCTGAATGACATTTCGATGGATTTGCGTTATGCGGATATCTGCGGCATTTCGGAAAGCGAATTACAAGCTAATTTCGATGCGAGTGTGGAAGAACTTGCCGCTGTCTGTGGGCTTGCGAAGGAGAAGTGCTATGCCAAACTTGCGCGGATGTACGACGGCTATCATTTCCATCCCAAAGCCATCGGGGTCTATAATCCATTCAGCTTACTGAACACATTTTACGCCAATGAATTCCGTATGTACTGGTTTCAGACAGGAACTCCGTCATTCCTCGTTCGCTACCTTCAGGCCGGGCGATACAATCTTGACAGCATCTCAAAGGATGGTGTCTCTGTCGAGACGCTCACCGGAGCGAACTATGTCAGCCCGGCGCCGATTACCCTGATGTATCAGACCGGTTACCTTACAATCAAAGACTATGACGACCGCTTTGGCACTTATACTCTTGACTACCCTAACGAGGAGGTGAAGACAGGATTTCTCAACTCCTTGAGCCAGCTATACACCCCTGCATTGGCCAGGGGAGATTTCAGTGTCGCGAAATTCGTCACGGACATCGAACGTGGTGATGTCGAAAGCTTTGTGAACCGCTTCACGGCGTTCCTTGCCGATAACAGCTACGAGCTACAGGGAGATCTCGAACTCTATTTTCAGAACACTATGTCTGTGATGCTCAAGATGATGGGTCTCTATGTCAAAACAGAGTACCAGACATCTAACGGACGGATAGACATCCTCTTCGACACGGACAGATTCGTCTATGTCATCGAACTCAAACGGGATGCCTCACCAGAAGCCGCTCTTGCACAGATTGAGGAGAGAGGCTACGACAGACCTTTCCTTGCAAGCGGCAAGAAAATCATTAAACTTGGCATCAATTTTTCCTCCCGCACCCGCACTGTTGACGGCTGGATTCAGAAGTGAGATTATTCATTGGTACCGTAGGGACTCCTCTCCGGTACCAATTCTCGTTTCACCCGCAGTCTGTACCCTTAAGCATTCAGGAGAATACTTTCTTCCCTGCATCGGAATAGTTTGAATAGTCTTTGCACACTCCGTGCGTTGAAAGGTCACTTTTGCTCACGAGTGTCCGACCAATGGGCGCTTCGTGCGCGGCAAGGCGGTTTTCGCTCACAAGCAGAAGCGTTATTGGCGCTATCTTTGAGTGCGTTCACGTGCATAAATCATGCGCGGACAAGACGGCAAGCGTCCATAAGACTGTAGGTATTGGCAAGTGAACTCAAATCCGAGACAAGCCTCACCTTATGCCCTTCGACAGCATCCACGAATGTCTTTATTTCAGAGTAGTAGCCCTGGGTGTAAACCTGATTGTTGACAAGAGCCGGCACAAAGGCGTTTCTGGCGAAGAGCCGCACGCTGCTTTGAGGACGCGGGAACACTTTTTCCAACGGAATCCCGATCAAGGAGCCGGGAAACGGGATGAATGTCAACGACTCCATCTGTCGCATCTCGTAATCGCCTTTGGATGATCTGACTGTAAGGCTCTCCTGGGCAACGTTCCAGGATGATGATGTTGATAACTCTAAAACTCCGCTGACATCCTTGTGCTTAAGTATCAGCATCATAGTGACTCCACCGTTGGAAGTCCCGACCAAGTCGTACCCTATGACTTTAGCCTCTCCGAAAAGGTACGTCACATAGTCAAGCGGATGTATGAACAGATCCGTGAGCGGATCTCCTTCCGGATAGCCCCCGGTCAGGTATTTAAGGTTGTATGTGTCAGGATGGTCTCTATCCAGGGCTTTCTTCAAGACTTTAGTTAGAGGTGAATGTCTCTTTTGCATTCCAGCCATAGCCGTGACACCGCTTCTCTCCGCCAACCCGACAAGAATGCCAAGCTCCTCAGAAGTGCGGCACGGTGGCTTTTCGACAAAAAGCGCCTTGCCAGACATAAGGACTTTGGCCGCAATGTCAAAATGCGCCGACGGCGAGGCCGATACAATCACCCCTTTGACGGCTTCGTCCGAAAGAATGTCCTCCAAATCAGTCGTGGCGGTGACTCCGGAATACTTCCTTTCAATCAACGCCGCCTTTTCTTTTGATCGGCAGCAGACGTACTTAAGCGGCACGCCCAAGTAATCCAAAACAGGGTACAGGTTGTCCACGCTGTGGCTTCCGACACCCACGAATGCATATTCATTAAGGAACGACTCGCTCAGCCGCCGGACACTTCTGACGTTCTTGTATTTTCCTATCAGTCTGTCAATATATTCCATCGCTCTTATGATTTGAAATGTCGTAGATGCGTTTGATGTATGATTTATAGGTCTCTTGATGGTTTCCCGTCCAATTGTATTTTCCGTAGAATAGCTCGATGACCCTTTTGGGCAAGAATCTCTCCAAGTTTCTCACAAGGATGATGTCATATTTCCTATGAAAATTTATCCAGCATCCGTTGCAACCTGCGGAGTACTTGCGCTGCAAGTCTCTTGAGTTTGTTGAATTGAAAATCTCATCCAACGATTCCGTGTGAATATTCCCAAGCGAGACCCCAAGATTCTGGCAAAGAGGGACTTCTCCGTCGGCGTGAATCACCAGACAACTGAATATGCTCTGGCAGCGCAACTTGAGCCTGCCATTCCGCCACTCGTCGTACAATGCCACAAAGTCGTAGTTTTCCTCTGTTTTATGAATATTTCCGGGAATATTCCGAATATACTCATCCGTCTTGGTAGTCAGCAGGTCGCTCGTAGTGTCGAAAAAATCCATTGTCCCATAAATTCCGATTCGGATGTCGATCCCGTTACGCTTCGCCACGTCTATCACGAATCTCATATCCTCGAAACTGTTCCAAGGCGATAGGCAGAACATCAACGAGATTGGCACCTCGTCCTTAAGCTCTCGCACCACTCTCATAACCTTGTCATAGCCGTCCCTGCCCCGCATCCGCTGATAAGTCTCACGATCCCCGTCAAGAGAAAGGTAAAGATGCGACGGCTGGTACAGGCTGACATATTCAATTACCCGTTCAGGGAACAGTCCGTTGCTCAGCAGCGTGTAATTCGGATGATTATGGGCGAACCATTCCATAATCTCCGTCGCCTGCGGGTGAAGAATGAACTCGCCTCCTTCGAGTCCGACGGTGGTTCGCGGTGTCACACACCTGCTGAGCATAATGCTCTTGATGTCTTCCAACGAAAGGTTCTTGTCCGGCTTCTTATAAATTGAGCAATGCCGGCAACGGGATTGGCATCTCGTCGTTGAATATATCATCAGTTGGCTTAGTCTTTTCCGCTTGGGAAATGCCAGATTGTGGAGGTACAGACATCCGTTGTGAAGATAGTCAATGATTGAGTACATAATGAAACCCTGCTCCTTAACAGGCTTATTGTTTGCCTGTAAATTTCGGAACAAGGTTTCTACTCTCCTACTTTAGTATCAACTTTCTTCCTCTATACATCATTGGTAATCAAATGTATAGAACTATTTTACCTACTTTCGCCGGATTCGCCGCTACCGGAGGAGACATCTTCTTTAAGATCATCCTCAGTCAGTTCAAACACCCACTTTTTCTGAGTCGTGCCATCCGATTGGAGTTCAACAGACTTAATCCAATTGCTCTCACCATAGAACCTTCCGGCTCTATGCGCGTCATCAAGCGCCCAATCCTTCAACAGCGTTCCGCCATCCGATGAATAGACGCTAATCGCATAGTTACCGGATGTACCATCCTGATGATATATGTCTGGATCTCCCACGAACAAATAATTGAACGGAACCTCTTCCCTTTCCCAATAAAAGTTATACAGCCAGTAAGAATCTCCCGGCTTGACCACTTCTGGCTCAGGATGAGCATAAGTCCAAAAACTCTTGACGACAATGGTTTCGTCCGTCATATTCTTCAGCAACCAATCCGCAGTAAATTCCGGGCCATCATCATCACAAGGGCAGGCGGTAAAACTACAGGCGACAAGAACAATCAAAATAAACTTCTTCATAATAAAAACAGTTTAAGTTTCTCAAATGTATAAACATTATGTGGAAAAAGCAACAGCTTTTTCCACATAATGTCCAAAGATTAATGCGATTTTATTTCCAGACTCGATCCACCTTCCACGAGAAACGATGTACCGCGCGCGAGAAGTAGACACGGAAAATAATTTTTAGACGTTATTATTTTCCAAAGTAGACAGCGGCGATGTTTTTGCCGCGTATCTTTTTACAAAAGTAGACATTTTGTCCTTTCAGGAAGCTGGTTGAATCGAGATTGCTTTGTGACTCCATTCGTGAGTGACTGCCGGCAATACGCACACGAGAAGAGGCTCTTTTTCGGGGGAGACTGTCCGAAAAGTAGCTGATTGATACATATTAGGAAAGTATAAATAGTTCTTTGAGATATGCGATTATTTTCGTAACTTTATAATAGTTAAGAAGATACGCAAAATGGGATACATTGAGAAAGTCAAACGAAACGAAGCATTGCTCTTTCCTGAGTATTTGGACGATTATGTTGAGAGCAATTGTCCGGTGCGTTTGTTTGACGCCTTCGTTGATTCTCTGAATCTCGAACAGCTTGGATTTGCCAAATCTGTACCTGAGATGATGGGAAGACCATCATATGATCCGCAAGATCTGCTTAAGGTCCTGCTGTATGGTTACTTCTATGGAGTGCGTTCGTCACGCAGACTCGCACGGGAGTGCAAATGCAATGTTGAGCTTATGTGGCTCACAGGCAAGCTTATGCCTGACTTCAGAACACTGTCAGACTTCCGCAAAGATAATATTCAGTGTATGGAGTCAGTGTTCAAGGCGTTCAACCGCTACTGCCTCAAGTTGAAAATCTTGTCAAAGTCATTTATATCAATTGATGGCAGCAAGTTCAAAGCGGTCAATGCCAAGGACAGAAACTTCACTCTGAACAAGCTTGACGATCGTCTTGCATGGCTGGACTCAAACATCAAGCATTACCTCTCAGCTTTGGAGGAAGCGGACAATGAGGACAATGACCGTAATCTGACAAGGGAAGAAATTGAGGCTAAACTCAAGACTCTTCAGGAACGCAAGGAACGTTATGAAGGATATCTCCGCGAGATGGAGGCAACAGGTCAGAAGCAGAAGTCCCTTACAGATCCTGACGCCAAACTGATGAAGTGTAACGAAGGCTTCTGTGTGGGCTATAACACTCAAACGGCAGTTGAAGATGGCAGCCATATGATTGTTGGCTTCAAGGTTACCGACAGTCCTACAGATCACGGGCAGATAACCGAACTCTCATCAGAAGTAAAGACCGACGTGGGCGTGGATGTGATTGAGGCCGTTGCCGACAAAGGTTATCAATCACCGGAAGACATGTCCAAAGCACTAGAAAATGGTGTCGTTCCGAATGTTATCCAGCGTGATGGTGAGACTGAAGTGACAGTAGACTTCGAATACAATCCTGCAGAATCAACAGAATTGAATCCGAGCAGCACATCCCCTGACGATGTAAAGAAATGTCTTCAGGCTGGCACTATACCAGATGTCTATGGAGGCATCTTGAGTAATCCGGAGATAATCTCAGTCAAGAGCACTGAGTATACAATAGCAGATGATGCGGTTCTGAAAATGACTCAAGAGCAGATGGTAGAGGAAGCTCGGAAGGGATATCTAATTCGTGACCCTCATAGAAATCTGGTTATCTGTCCCGAAGGCTCCATACTTCGTCAAAAGTCAATCAAGCGCAATGGAGATATCAGATATTGTAACAAGTTGGCTTGTAAGCATTGCAAGAACAAGTGTACAAAGTCCCCGTTCCGTGAAGCGGACTTCTCAAAGGATAAACTGGTAATGAAGGTCAAAGGATATAATCACAATGATAATGACAAGCCTGATACCGGAATCAAGGTCAGCAAGAAGGTGGTGACCACACAAAAGGTCCGGTTTCGCTTCAAACTGGATGAAAAGAAGATGAATGAACGAAAATGTCTGTCAGAACATCCTTTTGGCACAGTCAAAAGAGCCGTCGGAATGTCATATCTTCTGTTGAAAGGTAAAACGAAGGTCATCGGAGAGACTGCTTTGATGTTTTTGTCATATAATCTGAGGCGTGCGATATCAATCAAGGGCGTTGAAGATATGGTAAAAGCACTGGCGTAACAAAAATATCCATCTCGATGAACGTATTGTGCGAAAACGAGGGATAAACCCTCTGAGAATCGCATATTCAAAAAAGAAAATAATATGGTAACTTATCTATAATACACCACTCTCAACGACTTCCGAAAAGGCACTTTTCGGACGGCCTGGGGGGGGCGTGAGTGGAGGAAGAGGGAGGGTGCGCACTGATATGCGCCGCAGCCTTTGGAAAATGTGAATTGGCTGGCGTATGAAGGATGTGGATCGGTCGGCGGATGGTTGCTGGGCCTTGGCAAAAGAGGTTGGCTGGCTGCTGCTGGGTCTTGGGAGAGGAATTTGGTTTATCGGATGTTGCGGCGGACGGGGAGCAGGGCGATGATGTAGCCGATGAGGGCTACACCGATGATTGTGGCGAGGACGTCTTGCCACTGGAGGATGACCGGGTATGCGTTCACGAGGAAGCTGCCCGGCATCTTGATGAAACCGAAGTGCTGCTGGGCGAGGGAGAAGCCTATGCCGATGACAAGACCGGCGGCGAGACCGAGAAGGGAGATCAGCCAGCCTTCCAGAGTGAAGGTGCGGCGGAGCATCTTGTCCGTGGCTCCGAGGCTGCGGTAGGTTTCGATGTCATCCTTTTTCTCGATGATGAGCATCGTGATGCTGCCGAAGATGTTCAGGGCGATGATGATGATGACGAAAATGAGGATCAGGAATATCGCCGCCTTCTCGTAGCGCATCATCTTGTAGAGCGACGGATTCTGGCGGAAGCGGTCCAAAACCTTGAATTCAGGGCCTAACTCTTTCTGAATATGCTTGATTGCGGAACGGATGTCTTTCGCGGTGGAGCCTTCGGCCAGGCGGATCTCCACTCCTGAAACCTCTTCCTCATAGCCAAGCAGCTTTCTCATCTCTTCGATCGGCACGATCATCAGATCATCGTCAATCTGCTGGTTGACCGAGAATATTCCTGAAGGGCGCATCCGTACGGTTTCAATCGAGGCCGCCGGGTTCGCAAGCGAGAAATTCCTGTCCCTGATCGGGAAATATAATTCCGCGGAGGCGAGGAACGCCGGATTCATTCCCATCTTGTAAGCCAGGCCCGCGCCGACAACCATCTGCGGCAGCTGGCCTTTGTGCAGGGAGAACTCTCCGTTGGTGATGTGTTCCGCAAGAGGAGATTCCGCCTCGAAAGCGCTGTCCACGCCCTTGGCCTTGGCTATTCCCTGATGCCCGTCATAGTCCACGAACACATTCTCCTGAAGGATGAGGTCATATTCATCTATAAGAGGATTCTGCCTTATGCGGTCGAACGTTTCACCATTGGGAATGAACACCTTGCCTTTGGCGGGGGTGATGAGAATGTCCGGCTCGACATTGCTGAGGGTGGATTTCACCAGCTCGTCGAAGCCGTTGTAGATTGAAAGGATGATGATCAGGGCAGCCGTCCCTATAGCCATGCCGACGGCGCTGATCGCGGAGATGATGTTGATCACGTTGTGTGACTTCTTCGCGAACAGGTACCGTCCGGCTATGAAAAGGGGCAGGTGCATAACCTACTCTGTTATTCAGGCTTGTAGGAATCCTTCAAGGCAGTCGTCTTATTGAATATTACCTTGTCGGCGGTGCTGTCCGGATCCTTGTAGTAGTAGCCGGCGCGCTCGAACTGGACGGCGATGCCGGATTTGTCATCCAGAAGGGCAGGCTCGGCGTAGCCCTTGGCGACCGTGAGGGACTCCGGGTTGAGGAAGTCCTTGTAGTCCTTGTCCTCCGGGATGGAGTTCATGTCCTCCTTGACGAAGAGACGGTCGTAGTTGCGGATCTCGATCTCTTTGGCATATTCAGTTGAAACCCAATGGATCGTGCCTTTGACAGAGCGCCATTCACCACCGCCCGGCCTGGTGGTCGGGTCGTAGGTGCACTTGAGCTCGACAACATTGCCTTCGGCATCCTTGATGACCTCCTCGCACTTGATGATGTAGGTGTATTTCAGACGAACCTCTCCGTCTGGTTTGAGGCGGAAGAACTTCTTCGGAGCGTCCTCCATAAAGTCGTCGCGCTCGATGTAGAATTCTCCCGTGAACGGAACCTTGCGGGTGGCTCCCTCCGGCTCGGCAGGGTTGAGAGGGCAGTCGAACCACTCCACCTTGCCAGGCTCCCAGTTGGTGAGGGTGACCTTCAGAGGCTTCTGAACGACCATATACCTGTTGGCCCTTGCGTTAAGATCCTGGCGCACACACCATTCCAGAAGCTGGATGTCCATCATCTGGTCGCGCTTGGAGACTCCGATCTTCTCGCAGAACATCTTGAGGGCCTCGGCGGTGTAGCCACGGCGGCGAACTCCGCAGAGAGTAGGCATACGTGGATCGTCCCATCCGGAGACAAGGCCTTTCTGGACGAGTTCCAGAAGCTTTCTCTTGCTCATCAAGGTGTAGGTGAGGTTCAGTCTGGCGAACTCGTACTGATGGCTCGGCCAGATCTCAAGGGTCTTGATGAACCAGTTGTAAAGAGGTCTGTGCACATCGAACTCAAGTGTGCAGATCGAGTGGGTGATGTGCTCTATTGAGTCGCACTGACCGTGGGTGAAGTCGTACATCGGGTAGATGCACCACTTGTCGCCCGTGCGGTGGTGCGATGCGTGCTTGATCCTGTAGAGAATAGGGTCGCGGAACATCATATTCGGGGAAGCCATGTCGATCTTCGCGCGGAGAACCTTCTCTCCGTCAGCGTATTTTCCGGCTTTCATGTCCCTGAACAGACGGAGGTTCTCCTCCACGGAGCGGTTCCTGTAAGGACTCTCGGTTCCCGGCTTGTCCACGGTGCCGCGTCCCTTGCTGATCTCCTCCTGGGTCTGGTCGTCCACGTAGGCCTGACCGCGCTCGATCATCTGCTCGGCCCAGGCGTAAAGCTGGTCGAAATAGTCGGAAGCGTAAAGTTCCTTGTCCCACTGGAAGCCGAGCCACTGGATGTCCTCCTTGATCGAATCGACATATTCAGTGTCCTCCTTGGTCGGGTTGGTGTCGTCAAAGCGGAGGTTGGTCTTTCCGCCGTACTTCTGGGCGAGCCCGAAGTTGATGCAGATGCTCTTCGCGTGTCCGAGATGGAGGTACCCGTTAGGCTCCGGAGGGAAACGTGTCATCACGCTCTTAACTCTTCCGGACTTCAGGTCGTCCTCTATTATCTCCTCAAGAAAGTTGAGTCTTTTCGGCTCCTCGGCCGTTGGATTTTTCGCTTCTTCCATTGTTCTGTCAGTATTAAACTCACAAAAATACAAAAATATTCCGCTGTTTGTCCAATCAGGAGGTACTTCTTTCTTTCCGGTAAACAGAAACCTTTTGCCGCATGCAAGAAAGTATTACTAAAATCTGCAATGTCATTATTCAACATTGTACTTTTTTGACCATTTAGAATACTGGTTTGCCAAACATCCGGAAAGCGGTTTGCCGACAAGTTTTTGATGGCTAAATTTGTTTCCGAACAGTGGGGACTACGCCATGATCCCGAAAAGGATCCGGACGTTTTCCGAACAATAACCAGATTCTACACAATGTCACAGTTTTTTGAAGATTCCCTCGCGAAGCTTCGCAAGGAACACGATGCCCTGATACGGCGCAAGAACACAAAAACTTCATCCAACGGCGTTTGGACAAGGTATGCCTATCCTGTCGTCACAGCGGGGCACACTCCTCTGTTTTGGCGCTATGACCTGAATCCGGCGACGAATCCGCGGCTCCTTGAGCGGTTTGGAATCAACAGCGCGTTCAATTCCGGAGCCATCAAGCTGGGCGGCAAGTATATTCTTGTCGTGCGGGTGGAGGGAAGCGACAGGAAATCCTTCTTCGCAGTGGCCGAGAGTGACAACGGAGTGGATAACTTCCGCTTCTGGCCGCATCCGATGACGATTCCCGGAGAGACGGCGACCAATGTCTATGACATGCGTCTCACAGCGCATGAGGACGGTTGGATTTACGGCGTGTTCTGCGCGGAGCGTCACGACCCCGCCGCCGCTCCCGGAGACCTGTCATCGGCTGTGGCTTCGGCTGGAGTGGTCCGTACCAAGGACCTCAAGACATGGGAGAGACTTCCGGACATCAAATCCGCCACCCAGCAGAGAAATGTTGTCCTTCATCCTGAGTTTGTGGATGGAAAGTATGCCTTGTACACACGTCCTCAGGAGGGCTTCATCGATGCGGGAGCCGGCGGGATGGGAATAGGCTGGGCCCTGGTTGACAGCATGGAGAACGCGGAGATCAGGGACGAGAGGATCATCGACACAAGGTACTATCACACTATAAAGGAAGTCAAGAACGGTGAGGGACCGCATCCTCTCAAGACTTCAAAGGGATGGCTGCATCTGGCTCACGGTGTGCGCGGATGTTCGGCCGGTCTGCGTTATGTGTTGTACATGTACATGACCGCTCTTGACGACCCGACGCATGTCATCGCCGCTCCGGCGGGATACACCCTCGCTCCGGTTGGTGAGGAAAGGGTCGGGGATGTCTCCAATGTCCTGTTCTCCAATGGCTGGGTGGCTGACGATGACGGACGTGTGCTCCTGTACTACGCGTCGAGCGACACGAGGATGCATGTGGCCGAGTCAACGGTTGATAAACTCATCGACTATTGCATGAACACATCTCCTGACGGCCTCACGACATCAGCGTCGGTCGGAACCTTGGACAGGATCATCGACGCCAACCTTCCGTTCATCACGGACGAGGACAGATGATGCTTCCGGACAATCACATGAAATTATTAACCAATACAATGAACGTTATGAAGAAAATAAGAAGCTGCCTCTTTTTCATCCTCTTTGGCGCAGCGTCGGTTCTGTTGTCCTGCGGCCAGGAGAAGCGTGATACCGAGGAACTTGTCGATCCGTGGCTTCGTGAGCGCACGCCTGTGGGCTTCCGCCTTGAATCCCAGATAGGAGCGGCTACCATCACACAGGACTGGCGTCATGACGACCAGGGCTCGGTCTATGTGCAGCTTGTCACAGGAAGTCTGGACATGTCCGCCGTAAAGGTTGTCTCGATTGACTTCGCCTACCCGGAAAGCGAGTACTGTCCTACAGCCAGCATCGGCAAAGGAAGTGTTCTGGATCTGTCTGACGGTACGGCCGAGTTCACTGTCACGGCGTACAACGGCGAGACCAGAACCTACACGGTCACCTACGGCCAGTTCAAAGACCCGCTTGAGGGCGTGTATCATCACAGGCTTGTCGGAGGAATCCTGGACGGAGGCTCCGCCGGCACGTCGATGATCATCCATGGCGGATGGCCTGACGCGGAGGTGATGTCCACCGATATGGACAAGTCTTGGCATTGGGGTGAGGGCTACACACATGCCGACGAGCAGGACAACGAGATCAGTTTCATGCTGACTGAGGTTGACAGCGAGACCGGAGCGACATTCGGAACAGTGGTGAACGCTCCTGGGGATGACGGCAAGTACGCCAACTATGTGTACAACAATAAATTCGATGTCAATGAATATTACCGCCAGATTCCCGCAGGCTCAAGCCGCTGGTCCAAGACGGATGTGAATTCCAGTGTGATCAGCATCTATGCGGCTGACGACACGAAGTGGGAGAACCCTCTCTATCAGGTTACCCTTCTCGGCCCGGGGACCATCAGCAACGCGGGCAAGTCCGTGACGGTCGAGAATTGCGCGTTCGCCCGTCATTTCGAGCATGCGGACTGGGTGATCGACAACAACTGGCCTGACACCAGATGGATGGTGGACAACATCCGCAACACGTACTGGATCACCGAGAAAGTGTCCGATTCCCCGCTTCCTAACCACACAGAACTCTTCTAAGGAATGATGAAAGGAAAATTATCCAAAGCTATGCTTTCTTGCCTGGCCATGGTGCTTGGCATCGCGTCGGCGCAGGCCTGCGGTCCGGAGAACGGCAAAGAGACGCCGGCTGACACAAGGGAACTCTCTGTCTTCCCGGCGACCGCGCAGGTCGGTCACGAGGCGGCGGAATGTTCATTCACCGTCAAGACCAATTTTGAATATAAGGTTGTCATCGATGTGGATTGGATCGCCGTCAAAAGCGCCTCTCCGACCGGCTTGGTCCTGAATATTAATGAAAACACGTCTGTGACGCCCCGTGAGGCGGATGTAAGGCTTGTGGACAGGAACGACCGCTACTGGTTCAAGACCGTGAAGGTGGTTCAGGACAAGAATCCCGTCCGGAAGGTGAGACTTTCGATCGTGGACAAGAACGCCACCGCGCAGACGAAGGCTCTGTACGCCAATCTGTGGGATCTGGCCGGGAAAGGTTTCATGTTCGGGCATCACGATGACCTGTGGTACGGACGTCACTGGTACGACGAGCCTGGCGGTTCGGACACGAAAGCCGTGTGCGGAGACTATCCGGCGGTGTTCAGCGTGGACCTTGCGTCAATAATGGACAACAGGTACCGGTCGAACTCCAAAGAGAACGAGATCCGCCGCAGGGTGATCCTTGAAGCCAGGGAAAGAGGCGAGGTCATTCTTGCCTGCATCCACATCAACAATCCTCTGACCATTGTCGGCAACGAGAATGGTTACCCTGCCGGGACATCATGGGACAACACCAAGTGCATCGATCAGATTCTCAAGGAGGGCACCGAGGTGCGTGGACGCTACATCGAGTGGCTTGACCGTCTGGCTGATTTCGCCTGCAATCTGAAAGACAGCAAAGGCGAGTTGATACCGGTCATATTCAGGCCTTATCACGAGTGCACGCAGAGTTGGTCCTGGTGGGGGACCGAGGCTTGCACCTCGACGGAGTACATCCAGTTCTGGCAGTGGACGGTCAAATATCTCAGGGACACAAAGGGAGTGCATAACTTCATCTATGCCGTGTCCCCGCAGATGGACGGCGACTACGGTGAGAACGGCCGTGCCCGTCTGCTGACCAGATGGCCAGGGGATGAATATGTCGATTTCCTTGGGATGGACTGCTACCATGGACTGAACTATAACGCTTTTGCCGCCAACATCGAGGCGATGCAGAAACTCTCCGCCGAAAAGATGAAACCTTGCGGTGTCACCGAGACGGGAGCCGAGGCGTTCACCAACACGGACTATTGGACGAGGTATATTCTTGGCCCGGCGAAGGGGAAGCGGCTTTCCATGGTTGTCATGTGGAGGAACAAATATGTGTCTTCAGAGTCGGACACGCATTATTTCAGCGTGTATCCCGGCCATCCGTCCGAAGACGATTTCCGGACTTTCTACAAGGATGCGAGCACATTGTTCAGCAAGGATCTTCCGGACATGTACTCGATGCCGGAGAATTATGAAGTGAAATAATATTAAAACAAATAATCAATTTATGGCCAAATCGTTCAAAATATTCCTTGTCACGGGCATCCTGCTCGTGCTTGGAGGACTTGCGGCTCCGTTGCAGGCCCAGAACAGGACTGTCAGCGGAGTGGTCAGGGATGACACCGGAGAACCGTTGTTCGGCGCGTTTGTCGTGCAGCAGGGGACGGTGAACGGTATCTCGACGGATTTTGAGGGCAGGTACACCCTCACGGTCCCTTCTGGAGAAGTCACGCTCCAGTTCCAGTTCATCGGTTATGTTACACAGAATGTCAAGGTGCCCGCCGGAAAATCCGTGGCGGATGTCGTGATGAAAACAGACGCCAACCTTATGGAGGAGGTTGTCGTGACAGCGTTCGCCACCCAGAAGAAGGTGAATGTCACGGGAGCGATCTCCTCTGTCAACGGTGGTGATATTCTTTCAACCCCGGTGTCGAACATTTCCAATGCCTTGCTGGGCAACTCGCCGGGAGTCAGCGGACTTCAGACCTCCGGAGAGCCGGGACGCAACGACGCCACCATACATATTCGTGGAATCTCGACTTACGGATCCTCTTCGCCGCTGATCATCATCGACGGTGTGGAACAGGCTTCCGAGCAGGCTTTCGCCGAGTTCAACGCGATGGACGCCAATGAGATCCAGGGAATATCCATCCTGAAGGACGCGGCTTCCACGGCTGTCTATGGAGTGCGTGGAGCCAACGGTGTCATCATCGTCACCACCAAGCGTGGCTCGGTCGGCAAGCCGGTGATCAACTTCTCGGCCAACTATGGCCTCACATCGGCCTCGCAGCTTCAGGAGGGAACCACGGCTTATGAATATGCCCTGTTCAGGAACGAAGCCATCCGCAACGAGCAGAAGGCATATTCCGGAACGGAAAGTCTCTCCGCTTACATCTACGATGACTATGACCTCTGGAAGTTCAAGAACAACAGGGACTTCACTCCGCAGGAAGTGGATGCCATGTCCTCCCTTACCCCCGCGCAGAAGGAATCCCTGAAGAACTCTCCGGCTCTATATTACGCCTCTCATGACCTTTACAAGGAACAGTTCGACAAGGTCGCTCCTCAGTATCAGGCCAACATGAACATCTCCGGAGGAACGGACAGGGTCAAGTACTTCGTGTCGTTCGGCTATTTCCGTCAAGAAGGAATCACGAGCACGGTCAAGTACTATGACGCCACGACGGAGTCTCTGTTCACCCGCTATAATTTCAGGAGCAACATCGATGTGAAGATTCTGGACAATCTCACCCTTACGGTGAACTCGGCCGGTCAGTTCGGAGAGACCAAGGGACCTGGCAACGGCGCTGACCCTTACGACCTCAGCGCGCGCTACAAGATCATCATGCAGTACATCTACGACTGCAACCCGTTCATCAGCCCGGGCATCGTGGACGGTCACCTGATCAGCGGTTTCGCCGGCATCGCCGGTTCCGCCCAGAACCCGTTGGCGACCAAGACGAACAGCAGCATCGGAAACCAGAACGCCGTGTACAATCTTTTGACCAGCGGCTCGGCCACCATCTACAACAGTCTGCTTGACAATTCGTTGAAACTGAATCATCAGATGGATTACCTCCTGCCTGGGCTCAGATCCTATGTCACGGTCTCCTATCAGGACAACTACAACAAGTACGTGAAGTACACGCCTTCGATTCCGTCCTATACCATCCAGCGGAACGCCGAGGACCCGAACCTGTTCGATTTCTTCGGAGGCTCCATGGGCGCCGGGTCGTTTGAGTCTTGGGGGTACAGCAACTGGAACAAGTTCTATGTCGACGCGGGGATTGACTGGGCCGGATCGTTCGGCGCGCACAATGTCTCGGCCCTCCTTCTCGGCAAGGCGTCCAAGTACACCATGCCAAACGACTCCTATCACGTCGCTTCTGGCATCATGGGGTTCGTCGGTCGTGTGACCTACAACTACGACGACCGCTACATGGCCGAGTTCAACATGGGTTACAACGGAACCGAGCAGTTCGCCGAAGGCCGTCGTTTCGGCTTCTTCCCCGCGATCTCCGCAGGTTGGGTGATCACCAAGGAACCGTGGTATCCGAGGAATGATATTCTTACATTCGCCAAGATCCGCGCTTCTTATGGAGAAGTCGGCAATGACCAGCTTGGAGGCAGCCGCCGGTACTACTACCTGCCGAACACCTACAACCTCAATCAGGGTGGCTACTGGCTCGGTGACAGTGACGGAACGTCTGACAACACCTATTTCTGGGGAGCGACGGAAGGGACTCTCGGGAACCAGGCGATCACTTGGGAACGCTCCAGAAAATATGATGTCGGAGCCGAGATCAAGTTCTTTGACGACAGGTTGAGCGCGGATTTCGATTATTTCTACGAGAAACGTAACAATATTCTTACAACTCTTGGAATCATTCCGGCCATCTACGGTGTCTCACAGGGCTCCGTGCCTCCCGCCAATGTCGGAATAACCAGCAACAAGGGCTACGAGCTCGCTTTGAACTGGGCTGACAAGAAAGGTGATTTCATCTATTCCGTCGGCGCGGATGTCAGCTGGTTCCGCAACAAGATCATCTACAAGGCGGAGGCAAAGAATCCTTATTACTGGATGAACGCCACCGGGTTCGCCATCGGGCAGCGTTTCGGCCTTGTGAGCGACGGACTGTTCAACACCCAGGAGGAACTGGCCAACAGGCCTTACAACACCTATACATCAAACGCGGCCACCTTGGGCGACATCCGTTACAAGGATCTGGACGGGGACGGTCTGATCAACCAGAACGATGTGGCTCCGATTGGTTATCCGAACTATGCGCAGTACCACTTCAACCTGAAGGCAAGGCTTGGTTATAAGGGATTCGATGTGAAAATCCTTTTCACCGGCAGCGCGGACGGCTCTTACTATCTGAACAGCGGCTACACCATTCCGTTTTTCAAGAACGCCGGCAACGCCTGGAAATGGCAGTATGACGGACGGTGGACGCAGGAGAAATACCTCGCCGGGGAGAAGATCACCTACCCTCGCGCGGCCTACGGAGCCACTTCCTCACATAACAACTACCTGACAAGCGACTACTGGATGGTTTCAACCAACCACATAAAACTGAAGAATGTCGAGATCGGCTACACGTTCGACATGACCAAGATCGCGAACCAGAATGTTGTCCAGGCTCTGAGGCTCTACTTCAACGCCAACAACGTCTATACCTTCAAGAACAAGCTCACACCTTACGGCATCGACCCTGAGACCACGGACGGCAGCACTTATGTCTATCCTCTCACCAAGGTGTTCACATTGGGCGTCAGCCTTCGTTTCTAAAATTAAAGGAGAATTAAGTATGAATATATTATCAAAGATTCTTACAGCGGCTGTCGGCCTTTCGGCGCTTTGCTCTTGCAGCATGTTCCTTGAGAAGCCGGACACCACCGGTACGGTCGATCTGGACGCGGTTTTCAGCACGACGAAGAACGCCCAGGCCACATTGATGTCCTGCTACCGCAATGTTCTTCAGCACGGGCTTCCAGGTGGCATGGGCATCTGGCATTGCACCTACGGGGCCATTTCCGGAGAGGTCGGCCGCGGTTACAACTGGCACGGCAGCTACAACATCGTCCAGGCAGGTCTTTCTGTGAATGGTACGGATGGCTCTGACGCCGGAGCCGATAACTATGGTGACAACTGGCGTTTCATCAGACAATGTTTCATCGTGAAGGAGAACATCGACAAGGTCGGTGACATGGATGATGCGACCAAGGAGACCATCAAGGCAGAGGCGACTGCTCTAATCGCCTACAGGTATATGGGAATGTTCTACCGTTACGGTGGTGTGCCAATCGTGACAAAATCCTTCGAGGCCAGCGATGACCTCACGGCCGGGCGCGCGACCTTGAAGGAGATGCTTGAATATATTTGTGGACTGTGCGACGAGGCGTACGAAAGGCTTCCGGAGAAATGGGACGCGGCCAACACCGGCCGCATGACGAAGGGAGCGGTGCTGGCGATCAAGGCCAGGACTCTCCAGTACGCCGCCCGTCCTCTGTTCAACAGCGCGACCCCTTATCTTGACAACGGTGAGAACAACGCCCTCATCTGCTTCGGCGATTACGACAAGGAACGCTGGAACGATGCCATCAAGGCCAACGAGGAAGTGCTCAAATGGGCCGCCGAGAATGGCGTGACGCTCATCAACACCGGAGGCGCCGGAGTCGGGAAGCCTAATCCGAACGCTTTCGAGGACTATGCGACAGCGTCTTCCCGACCATCCAGCAGGGAGGTCATACTCGCCTACAAACGTGACGAGTTCTGCTCCATAGCCAATTACATAAACTGCTCTCCAAACCAGACCACAAACCGTTACGACACGGATTGCAGCGGAGTTCTCACGAACCACCTCGAGAATTACTATGCGAAGGACGGTTCGGAGCTTAGCTGGCCGAAAATAGGCGAGGCCAGCGCCCGTTCCGGCGCGGATTACCGTGACAATGTGGCCAATCTTGAGCCAAGGGCTCTCGCGGACATAAAGATGGGCGGTTTCGATTCTATGAACAACCCCGGAGACTGGAACTGGTCCAACGCCGGCTGGAACCGTGGCGGATACGCCGCTGACAAAGGCAAGGGGGATGTTTTCCCTAACGCCATAGACGGAGACAAGGGGTGCGGTGAGCGCACGAAGTTCTACTACAAGGCGGGCACTCGCATCTGGTGCGAGATTCCTCTCTTCCGGCTTGCGGAGACCTATCTCTACCTTGCGGAGGCGTACAATGAATATGGCAACCAGACCAAGGCCCTTGAATATCTCAACGCAGTCCACAACCGCGCCGGTCTTCCTTCGATCAACGAGACCGACCAGGCCAGGCTGCGGGCCATCATCCAGAGGGAGGACATGATTGAGTTCTTCCAGGAGAACCATAAATATTGGTCTGTCAAGCATTGGAAACGTGCCGACATCGCCAACGGGATCTGCGGAGGTGACATGCGCATGCTCCAGTTCAACATCGAGGACACCGATGACGCGACCTGGCCATACGCCGCGAAATGGGTGACATCCTATTGGGACGCCGTGGCCTATACGGCGTTCTGGAGCCCGGCGATGTACCTTGAGCCGTTTCCGCAGACCGAGATCAACAAAGGCACGACAACACAGAATCCTGGATATTGATAGTCAATGGCCAACAAATTAATGAATATCACAATGAATATACTCAACATAAGAAAGTGTGTGGTTCTGGCTGCGGTGTCAGCGCTTGCCGCGGGAAACTTGCGGGCCCAGGACTACTCGGTCTATGACGGGGAGGAGGTTTTGGAGAAAGTGGAGACAAATTCCACCTCCGCGGTGTCAAATGTCTCCGGAGAGTCCTTGTACAAGACTCCCGCGTCGAATTTCACGAACACCCTCATCGGCATCCCCGGTCTGACTGTGATGCAGGGAACCGGCTCCTATGAGGACAACAAGGCTAAATGGCTTGTACGAGGCATCGGTAGCTATGCGGTAAGCGATTGGAACACCGCAAAGATATTCGTGGATGGCTTTGAGGTCAATTCTGAATACCTTACCGGCCTTTCGGCTTCGGAAGTGGAATCCGTAGAGGTTCTCAAGGACGGCGCCGCCCTTGCTCTTTACGGAGAACGCGGTGCGAACGGAGTCATCCGGATCACCACCAAGAGAGGCCGGATCGGAAACTCCACGGTGACGGCCAGAATGAGATACGGCGTCCAGACTCCAGACATCACCAACAAGCCTTTGGGCTCTTACGATTTCGCAAATCTCTATAACCAAGCGGTTTCGAACGACAATGGTATGGCATGGTCGCCTGCATATTCAGAGGATCAGCTCTCCGCCTACAGGAACGGCACCGCTCCGGATGTGGATTGGTATGACGCTGCTCTCAAGAGTGTCGGTCAGTTTGCTGACGGAGGGGTTGTCTTGAACGGAGGCTCCAGGAATGCCCGCTACAATGTGAATCTCGACTATCTCAACAACAGCGGCATTCTGAATACTTCCAACACGGATCAGACCAAGAACCTTGGCTACCAGAAGTTCAATCTCCGCGCTAATCTTGACTTCAACATCCTCAAGATTTTCGAGGTGAAGGTGGATTTCGGTGGCCGCATCGAGATGCTCAAGAGGCCGAACTACGGTGTGGCTCAGTTGTTCAACGACATCGCCACATATCCATCGAACATCTATAATGTGTATGATGACGCGGATGAGTCCCATTATTCAGGCACGGCCCTCTACCCGAACAATCCTTACGCTTCGGTCAACGGCCTCGGCTGGATGTCTTACAAGTCCAGGAGTCTTCAGGGCAACTTCTCCGTGAAGGAAAGGCTGGACGACATCACCAAGGGACTCTATCTACAGGAGTCAATCTCTTTCTACAGTTACACCTTGAGCCAGTACGGAAAGACGAAGAACTACGCGAGGTGGAACGAAGGCGTCACGACGACGACCGACGAGACCACCACCATCACCGCCACCGGCTACGGCTCCAACGGAATGCAGGATTGGAAGCAAGGCGTGGTGACGGCCGGCTATGACAGGGTGTCAGGCAGAAGCACTGTCTCCGCCGCCGTAAACTTCCACCTTTCAGCCTACAAAGGTGACGGCTACTTCTCCTATAAGTACAACACGATGAATCTCAATGGCTTCGCTCACTATGAATATGACAACCGCTACATCGCTGAGCTTGGCTTCTCATATTTCGGGAACGATGCCTATGCTCCCGGCCACAGATGGGCGGCGTATCCTGCCGGATCGGTGGCCTGGATCGTCTCCAACGAGAACTTCCTCAAGGGCGACGATGTACTGAATTTCTTCAAGCTGCGTGCCTCGGCGGGACTTTCCGGAGCGTCCGATTCCGGAGCCACATCGGTTCTGTCCGGCTACAGCTCCAATGGACGCTACCTGTTCAAGGACTACTATACGTACAGCTATGTGGGTTCGTTCTACACAGGAAAGACTTCCGGTGTGTGGCAGAACAGCCTTGTCCCTATGTTCATCAAGAACGAGGACGCGCACGCCGAAAAGAGCATGAAGTACAATCTTGGATTCGACGCGACAATAGCGCGGAATCTCAACATCACGGCTGATTTCTTCCTTGACAAAAGGACTGACATCCTCACGTTGGATAACTCCCTAATGGGCTACTACGGAAAGCAGTTCCTCTTCACCAACTCCGGAAGCATGACCAACAAAGGATTCGAGGTCGCCGCCGGCTGGAGCGGAAAATCCGGTGATTTTGAATATGCCCTCAACGGTCAGGTGACGTTCAGCCGCAATAGGATAGACAACATGAACGAGGTCGCTCCGGCCAACGCTTTCAGTGCCCAGACCGGCCGTCCTGTCGGCACCTATATCGGTCTTGTCGCCGACGGGTTCTACGGTATTGAAGATTTCAACGAAGACGGGACCCTTCTGGCGGATCTACCTGTCCCGGCGTTCGGCAGCGTGCAGCCAGGTGACGTGAAGTACCTTGACCTTGACAGGAACGGAGTCGTGGATCAGAACGATGTCACCAGGATAGGACGTTCGGCCTATCCGGAGTGGTACTTCAGTTTCGGCGGCAGGTTCGGGTACAAGGGGTTTGACATGCAGGTCCTCTTCCAGGGTGTCGCCGGAGTGTCCGCCAACCTTCTTGACAACTGGAACCAGATGGTTGCTTTCGTGGACAACGGCAATGCCTACAATGTCGCAAAGGGAGCGTGGGCGTATTACCCGACCGAGGGAATCGACAACCGCGCGAACGCCACCTACCCTCGCCTGACGACCCAGAGCAACGAGAACAACTACCGTACAAGCTCATTGTGGATCAAGGACGCGTCTTTCCTCAAGCTCCGCAACATCGAGATCGGCTACAATTTCGCCTCCGGCAAGGTGAAGAAATCGGGAATCTCGAATCTCAGGGTCTATCTCAGTGGCCATAATCTCTTCACGGTCAGCCCGCTTCTCAAGGACTACGACTTGGATCCGGAGAACCTTAAAGGTCTCTACCCGGTCATGAGGACGTGGACCGCCGGAGTTGCCATAACTTTCTAAAACAGAGGAATGACGATCATGAAAACAATAAAATTCGGAATATTGGCGACGGCCCTTCTCGCGGCCGCGCAGGGGTGCTCGTTCCTGGACACGAGTCTTGACACGAAGCGTACCGGAGAGACCATCCTTACAGATAGGAACAGCATCTGGTATTTCGCCAACGCATGCTATTCCCCAATCATCAACGGTTATTCCGTCATTGACGGAAATCTTTTCGCGACAGCTTCCGATGAGGCTCAGCAGACATCCGCGGCTTCGGATGTGATCTATTTCAACAAAGGAATCGTGAACGCGAGCGTGAACCCGATCTCGAACCTCTACAACAACTGCTATGAGGGGATCCGCGCCGTGAACTTCTTCCTCGACTACATCGCTGACGGAAAAGGTGAGGAGATGCTTGCCCGTAACAGAAACCTTGTCACTGACGCCGTCAACTACAAGAGGGATCTCCAATCCCTTGAATGGTACACCGCGGAGGTCCACATCCTTCGCGCGTACTACTACGCCGAACTGGCCAAGATGTACGGTGGTGTGCCTATCGTGGAATCCACAATGGACAAGAGCGGAGGCTCTTTTGTGCCTCGTTCGACTTACGAGGAAGTCATCGACTACATCGTGGGTGAGATTGACGGGTGGAAAGACCGGCTGGCCTGCGACTGGAATGATTTCGCCGAGCGCGAGGGGCGTCTCACCCTTGGCGCCGCCCTTGCTCTCAAGACCAGGGTGCTGCTTTACGCCGCCAGTCCTCTCCACAACCCTTCAAACGACACGGGCAAGTGGATCAGGGCCGCCAAGGCCGCCAATGAGTTCCTCTCGAACTCTGACATCAACTATTCCCTTGACAGTGACTACGAAGGCTATTTCAGCGGTGCCACGTCACTGACAAGCCCGGAAACCATCTATGCCGTGCGCAGGGAAGCGTCGAACACCTTGGAGAAAGCGAATTATCCTATCGCCACCCAAGGCGGAAAGAGCGGAGTCTGCCCGACTCAGAACCTTGTGGACGCCTATGAATATGTCGGGACACCTAACGAGAATGATCCTTATGCCAACAGGGATCCGAGATTCTACGCTTCGATCGTCTATAACACCTGTACCTGGAACGGAAGGACGATAGCCGAGGCTCCGGGTGAGACGGATGACATGTCCAAGGCCAACGCCAGCAGGACAGGGTACTATCTGAGGAAATTCCTAACGGATGAGTTGAACCTGACACAAGGGCAGACCGCCCAGCATAACTGGGTGATGTTCCGTTATGCCGAGGTTCTGCTGAACTATGCGGAGGCTGTCAACGAGGCCTATGGCCCGTCAGTGGTTCCTGCCGGGTTTGTGATGTCGGCAAAGGCGGCCCTGATGAAGGTACGCGACAGGGCCAGCGTCAGCCTCCCTGAGATCAAGGCCGGCACGATCGAGTCGTTCAGGCAGGCTGTCAAGCACGAACGTCAGGTCGAACTCGCGTTCGAGGACCATCGGTACTGGGATCTGCTTCGCTGGAAGGATGCCTCCACTGTCCTGAATGAGCCTGTCAAGGGCGTTTCTGTCAGAAGAATCGGTGAGGACTATGTTTACCGTACTGTCACGGTGGCATCCCGCACGTTCAACGAGCGTAACTACTATCTGCCTTTCAGCCGCTCTGAGGTGGAGAATTCAAACGGGACACTTCAGCAGAATCCAAACTATTAGCAGACAATCACAATGAGAAACATAATACTTTCAGTCATCGCGGCGATGTCGGCCATGCTGGCGGTCTCCTGTCAGAAAGGGGACGGAGAGGCAGACTACGGCAACTCGCTCATATATATTCCTCAGGCTACAGTCAGCGCCGGCATCGACAACTATTATAACGTGCCTTCAGGCGGAGCCGAGAACACCCTTAATTTCGGAACTACCGAAACGGATGTGGACATTTATCTCGGAGTCATGCTTTCCGGAAAGAAGGCTGGTTCGGGATTCAGCGTGAACATTGTCGAGGACAGCGAGGCCTCCATCTCCGCCGCGGCCGCTCTTGGCGCCACTGTCCTGCCATCGTCAGCCTATGAGCTGCCGTCTGTCGTGAATGTGGCGTCGGGCAGGAATTCCGGCACATTCAGTCTCGTCCTCCACAAGGAGTTTGTCATGGAAAACGACGGAACATGCGTGCTGGCTCTCAGACTTGCCGACCCGTCTGCCTACAAACTGTCCTCCAAGGCGACGTCGGTGGTCGTTGTCATTGATGTTGACTCCCTCAAGAAATACTTGTGAATATGAAACGCTTTTTATTGACAATCATCTCGCTGGCGCTTATGGCCACAGTGGCGGACGCTCAGATCATCTCGGTGGACGCTCCGGCATCAGCTCGGAAATATTCAAAAACGGAATTCACTGTCTCCTTGAAAGGGAAATGGGAGAATCCGTACCTTCAGGAGCAGGTGGCCCTTGACATGGTCCTGACTTCTCCGTCGGGAAAGACGCTTGTGCTTCCTTGCTATTATGAGAGCGGAAAAAGCGGAGAACCCAGTGAATGGAAAGCACGTTTCACGGCTCAGGAGACAGGAATATATTCATACACATTCCGTCTGTCGGAATGCGGAGGAATCGTCTCGGAATCCGCTCCCGCATCCTTGAAGGTTAAGCCCGGAAAAGGCCATGGAATATTGCACACCAACGACAACTGGACGTTGAGGCATGATGACGGGGCGTTGTTCCGTGGCATCGCTGAGAACATCTGCTGGGAGTCACGGGATAATGATGACTCGAAGTTTTTCAGTAAGCTGCATGAGCAGGCGGACCGGTTCAATTATGACGTGATGCTTCCGGACTTCGCCGCGAACGGTGGCAATTTCGTGCGTGTCTGGATGTGTTCGTGGAACTTTCCTATCGACAGGCAACGGGCTTTCAACAATTCCCGTTACACTGAGACGACCGGCTACATGAACGCCAGCGCCGTCAAGCGTCTTGACGATGTCATCACTTTGGCTGAGAGTCTGGACATCAAGTTCATGCTCTGCATGGGTGCGGGAGATGTGGCCACTGACCGGAATTTCTTCGTCTCCGAGGAAGCGAAGACCCGGTTCAGAAACCGTCTGCGCTACATCGTGGCGCGCTGGGGCTACAGTCCGGCCATCGGAATGTGGGAGTTCTTCAACGAGATTGACAATATCCAGTTCCGTGACAAGAACAATCCTATCCCGGCGGAGGACATAGTGGGATGGCATACGGAGATGGCGAAGTACCTTAAGTCGATAGACCCTTTCGGACACATCACCACGACTTCCATCTCACACCGTGATCTTACAGGTCTGAACTCGGTTCCGGATCTTGACATCAACCAGAAGCACATCTACAACGCCACATCCGTCATACCTGAGACTATAGTCGATTACGAGAAACGTTTCGGGAAGCCTTATGTGATAGGCGAGTTCGGCCGCGAATGGGACTGGTCGAAGAATTTCGATGATTTCGCGGACGAGATGGACGCTGACTTCCGCAGAGGCCTGTGGTACGGGATATTCTCTCCGACTCCTGTCACTCCGATGAGCTGGTGGTGGGAATATTTCGAGAACAGGAACATGGTCCCTTATTTCAAGGCTGTCCGCAAGGTCTCCGACATGATGCTTGCCGAAAGCGGCGGGAAATTCGAGACTGTGGAGGCTGTCTGTGACGGAGGCGAGGCCTTCGCGCTCAAATGTGGAAGGAATACTTACGTGTATGTGTACAACCCTTCGGACAAACCGGTGACATCGGTCACCGTCAACGCCGGGAAAGGCAAAGTGTCGGCATTTGACTTTGGAGCCCTTGACTTCTCCAGGATTCCGTCAAAAAGTGCGGAAGGTTCCGTTGTCATCCCGTGTTCCGTTCAGAAACTCGGAGAGGCTCTTTACCTGATCAGATAAAACAGTCATGAAACATTTTCTTATATCATTATCTTTCGCCCTGATCGTGTCCTCGGTCGGAGCGCAGACCGTGGACTCATGGATAACGACGGCGGACGGAGAGATGCTTCTTGAGAAAGGACAATCCACGGAGTTCCGTGCAAGACCGGAAGGACGTCAGGCACCGATAGTGGTTGATCCCAGACAGACATATCAGCGGATGGATGGCTTCGGATATGCCCTTACTGGCGGCAGCGCCGAGCTTCTGATGAAGATGACACCGAAGGCAAGAAAAAACATCCTGAATGAACTTTTCTCCCGGGATTCCTTGGGAATCAGTTACATCCGCCTGACGGTCGGAGCTTCCGACATGAACGGTACCGTGTTCTCCTATGATGACATGCCGGAGGGCAAGACGGACTTCACACTCAAACATTTCTCGCTGGCGAATGACCTGGGTGATGTCGTGCCGGTCATGAAGGAGATTCTGGAGATAAATCCGGACATCAAGATAATGGCCTCGCCTTGGTCCGCCCCGGCCTGGATGAAGGAGGAATATGATGTCCGTGGACCGAAGCTTCGCAGGGACTGCTACGATGTCTATGCCCGTTACTTCGTCAAGTATATTCAGGAGATGGCAAAGCAAGGCATCAGGATTGACGCGCTTACCATTCAGAATGAGCCCCTAAACAATCGCAACACTCCGAGCATGCCATGGGATCCGCAGGATCAGACCGAGTTCATCCGGGATTATCTTGGGCCGCATTTCCTCTCCGAAGACATTGACACAAGGATAATCCTGTTCGACCATAACTGTGACCGTCCGGACTATCCTCTGGCCATTCTGTCCGACCCTGAAGCGGCGATGTACGCCTCCGGAGTGGCCTTCCATCACTATATGGGAGATGTCTCCGCGATGTCGCAGGTGCATTCGGCCCGTCCGGACAAGGATATCTATTTCACTGAACAGATGATTGTGGACAGGGGTGGCTTCGTTTCAAGGAACATCGCCCCGAACGTGAAGCGCATGCTTATCGACATTCCGAGGAATTGGAGCCGGAACGTGATTCTGTGGAATCTTGCCGCTGACCCCGAGGCCGGCCCTCACACCGGTAACGGTGGCTGTCCGTTCTGCCATGGAGCTATCACGATTGACGGTGACAAGGTTTCCAGGAACATCGCGTATTACACTATCGCCCATGCCTCGGCCTTTGTGCCGTCAGGGTCGCTTCGGATCGCCTCCACGGCTCCGGAAGACCCCGCGATGATGCTGTCAGAGGACGAGCAGCATCCTGAAGTGATCCGTGTGAATCATTATGACCGTTCCGGCGTGCTTCCGAACGTCGCCTATTCCACGCCGGGCGGGCGCCTTGTGCTGATTGTGTCCAACACCTCATCCTCGGCGGTTACCTTTAATGTTCAATATAACGGCATGTATGCTCCTTTCACCTTGGAGAGTGGCGCCGTTGGCACTTATATTTGGAAATGATATGAAAAGATTGATAGTTACCGCGTTGGCTCCGTTGCTGCTGGCCGTGTGTCTCAACGCGCAGAATAATTTCTCGACCCAAGGCTGGTGGGAGCCGGCGGGAAAGACTTACCCTTTGGTTGAGAACGGCTCCATCACCTTCCGTCTTGAGGCGCCGGAAGCGAGGAAAGTGACTCTCCTCTTCGATGAGTGGACCATCCTGAGGCAGGAAATGTCGCGCGGCCAGGACGGAATATGGGAGACCACCGTCTCTGGCGTGAAACCAGGAGTCTATGAATATAAATTCGTTGTGGACGGCAATGTCGTCCTTGACATGAAGAACCCTTCTGTGAAGTTCGGCACGGAGATCTATGCGAACACGGTTGAGGTGACCGGGGCCGAGCCTCGTGTCGATCAGCGTGTCCTGACCGGCAGCCAGGTGGATATTCTTAGCTACAGGTCATCATCCTTGGGCAGGTACCGCAGAATCTGGGTTTATGTCCCGGAGGCATATTTCCGGAACAAAAACAAGAAATTCCCTGTTTTGTACCTTCGGCATGGCGGCGGGGATGACGAGAGCAGCTGGGTGAGAAGCGCCAACGCCGACGCCATCATGGACAACCTCATAGCCGCGGGCAAGGCCGATCCGATGATTGTCGTGATGACGAACGGCCTTACAGACGGATCCTGGGCCGGTGGCAGCTCTCCGGAAGGCATGAAAACCCTGGAGACGGAACTGCTCTCGGATGTCATCCCGCTGGTCGAGTCCCGGTACCGTGTCAAGAAAGACCGCCGGCACAGAGCCATCGCCGGGTTGTCGATGGGCGGAGGCCAGTCTTTCGTGATCGGCCTCAGAAACCTTGACAAGTTTTCGGCCATCGGAGAGTTCTCGTCAGGCCTTCTCAGTGAACCGTTCGACTACGAAAAGTACGGCATTGACCCGGATCCTGTGAAGATCAATGATTCGTTGAGCCTGCTATGGGTCTCCTGCGGAACATTGGACACACGTTGGAATGGTCATCAGGCTTTTGACGCCGACCTTACCAGGCGTGGCATCCGTCACACTTTTGACAGTTCCGGGTACGGCCACCAATGGCAGTTTTGGAGAGAGCAGCTGGCTCTTTTCGTACAACAGGTCTTTTAGAAGATAAAAAAAAAGTATGCGCAATATGAAGACAATCAAAAACTTGCTTTTCCTGATGTTCTTTTTCGCCGCTTGCGGTGATCTGACTGAGATTCCGGATGTGGAACCGTCAGGAAAGGATGATCCTGCGAAGGAGGAGGAATTCAGATTCTCCGGAGATGTCACATTCTCGGCCACAATCGAGGACCTCGCCGACGGAACCACGCAGACATGGACCCAGGGTGATGAGATCCTGATTTACGACGGAACCAAGAGCCAGGCTTCGAAGAATGCCTTCGAAGGCCAGGTGGGACAGTATTCAATGAATGTCACCGACGGGGCCACCGGATTCGTGGCCTACTATCCTTATTCGGAAGATGTCAGAATCGACGGGACAACCGTGAACGCCTCTGTCCCCGTGGATCAGACGGTGGAAGGAAATTACTCATCACGTGTGGCGAAGTCATCCTCCTCGGTCCTGTTCTTCAACAATCTTACCGGGCGTCTGGGCTTTGAGGTGGAGATGGACGGAGTGAAGAAGGTCACCCTCAAGTCATCCGTTCCTGTGGCCGGAGACATCAGCGTTGACTTTTCCGGCTCGATCCCTGTCGTCACCGCCGCAGCGACCGAAGTCACTCTCAGCGGAGACTTTCAGAGAGGGGAGACGTACTGTTTCACCCTCGCCGCCGGACATCTTGGGGACTGCTCGCTGTCCTTGTCTGACGGAGAGACAGTCATCTCACATTACACCGCCGAGAATCTGTCTCTTGGCGCCGGGGCCACACTGTCGTTGGGTGCGATGATCGAGGATGTCCCGACCTACACTGTCTCGAATGTCTGGGTCTATGGCGGAACCGGTCCTGAGTACGGAGGCGGCAAGCTATACGATCTTCTCGAAAAGGAGGAGTACTTCAACAACGAGGATGGCAGAGGCGTCTCGGCCATCAAGGATAACTATTTTGAGCTGCGTCACAACGGTGAGTTCGTCAATTGGGCCGGCGAGGACGGCAGGAACTGGTGGATGGTATATTCGGGAACCAACAACCCGGTCAACGGCAAGGACATAGACCTCAAGGAGTTCTATGAGCTTATCCCTCGCCACAAGGCGACATATTCAGTGGATGCCTCCGGCAGGATCGTTTTCACCCGCGCCGATGGAAAGGTGACCGAAGGACGGATTGTGCCTGCCGGCAGATGCGCACTCTCTGAATATGGGCATGAGGTTGATGTGAAAAACCTTGCCATAAAGTTCACTATCAGCGGCGGTCATGACGACTGGAACAACATGTACAATGAATATAACGCCATAGCCTGCCGGCCAAGGGTTGTTCTCGTCGAGCTCACTCCGATGGAGACGACTTTCCACACTCCGGAGGCGTCGTGCACCGTGGATGAGGACTTTGAATATGTCGCCCCTCTGGAACCGGACCAGAAGTTTGACTTCGACTCGTTCCCCGGTTCGTGGAATGTCCGTGGAGGCAACAGTTCCCCGTACGGTATCTGGGTCCTTGGCGGCACCGGTGACGATCCGGCCTTCATCAGCCCGATAGACAAGAGTTGGGTTTGGGATGACTCTATCTGGAAGGAGTCTGACAATGGATTGGTTATCAAGGTCAAGGAAAGGACGAATACAGTCATCAAAGGTACGACGAATTACTGGTGCGGAGCCGATGGCGCTTTCTGGAACTATAAATGGAAGGGCACTGAGGATCTTTCAAAGTTCTACGGTCTGCTTCCTCATGGTGAATATGAATTTACCCTTGACTTGGCCACGTTCGTGATCACGTTTGGCAACGGAGCCAAGGCCAATCTGCTCGCGCCTGGCACCCACACATTCATCCACGGCAAGACCTTGGACATCCCTGACGGCATGTTCGGCTTTGATTTCGAGATCGGCACCGATGACATGGAGACTCCGTCACCGTCCCGCTGGACCGACATCGACAGGTTCGTTTACGGTCCTCGCGACTATGTGATGATTTTTGAAAAGGAATAATAATTTGTGTAAATTGCGGTCATCTTCCCTTTCGTGAATGTTGAAGGGGAAGATGGCTTGTTTATATTCATCGATCATGACACAGGAAACGCATCAGGATTATCAGCCGCTGATGACCTCCGTCTACAAGGAGGTCACTCCGTTGACAGAGGAGAACTGTCTGTATGTGATAGCAAGGAAGAAGGATAGTTTTGATTTTCCAATACACACCCATGATGTCTTTGAACTGAATTACGTGGAAGGCGCTTCCGGCGCTTTCTGTGTCGTGGGTGACTCGATGCGTGAGATCACTGACTATGAGCTTGTCCTCATCTCCGACACTGACCTGCCTCATGGCTGGCTGAACGGCAATATGAAGCCGGATGGCATGGTCAGCGAGATCACGATCCAGTTCGCCGGAGAGACATTGAGCGGCTCACTGTTGAACAAGATCCAGTTCAGGAGTGTGAGAAGGATGCTGGAACTGGGACGGAACGGAATCTCTTTCTCTGTCGCCACGATTCTGAAAGTGCGCTCTTTGCTTCATTCCCTTGCCAACGAGACCAAGGGTTTCTACATGATGACGACTTTCCTGAATCTGCTCTACGAACTTTCACTGGATCCGGAGATGGAAGTCCTCTCCGGCAAGTCGGTCGAGAGAGTCGAGATGAAAGGTACATCCAAGAGGATCAGCCAGGTTTGCGACTACATTGAGCGTAACTACGCCGGGCCTATCACCTTGAAGGATGTCTCGGAGGTCGCCTGCATGTCGGAATCCGCGTTCTCGCGCTTCTTCAAGGCCGGCACGGGGAAGAACATCTCCAACTACATCATTGACCTGCGCATCTCCAAGGCCTGCCGTGAACTGATCAACACGAACAAGACCATCTCCGAGATCTGTTTCTCGACAGGATTCAACAACATCTCCAACTTCAACCGGCAGTTCAAGAAATCCAAGGGACGTTCCCCGAAGGATTTCCGTGAGCTCTACCGCAAGAAGCACGTGCTTGTGTAAAACACAAACATAAGCTCAAGCGCGAGGATCACCGCCAGGATGACCAGAACCCAACGCATCACCTTAGGCAGCCCCTTCCAAAGATTGGACGAGGACTCCTCTGTCTCCTGTGTGTCAGGTCTTGCCGTCATGTCATTCTCCCGCTTGACCGCCAAAGCATCCTGAATATCACACATCCTGCTTCTGGTAAGAGGATAGAAGAAGATCACGATGACCGCGATGCCCGCCACGGCCGCCGGAATCCAGCTCATCAGCAGCCACAATCCATTGATGGCTTCCGGAGTCTGGACCGCTCCCGGGCTCGTGTTGTAGCCGAACGCCTTGAGAAGCCACATCACGGCGAAACCACCGAACGCACCTCCGAATTTCTGGGCCATTGAGGCGGATGAGAATATCAAACCGGTGGATGCCGTGCCGTCGCGGTTCTCCGCGAAATCGCTCACATCGGCGTACATGCTCCAGACAAGAGGGGAGATCACACCTGTGAATATGCTGATGACGACCTGGAGAATCAACATCCAAAAATATCCGCCTTGACTGATAGGAATATAGAAGAACAAGGCGCTGAACAGAATCAATGCGGCGAAAGACAGCATGTAGGTGCTCTTCTTTCCGAACTTCTCGGAAAACGGAACCGCAAGAGCCACCCCGACCATATTGCTGACCTCTCCTATCGAAAGGAACAGTCCGGCATAGAACAGGAAGCTGAACGGGCCAAGATTCAGGTTGACATTCTGTCCGATGACATCATTGAAGAAATAGGCCGCCACGCTGCCACGCACTGTGCTGAACAGATTTGAGCAGATCGCCGCACCGATGAGAATCCACCACGGGGCGTTCCTCAAAAGGGATTTCAGGTCGCTGCCCACCGATGCCTTGCTGACCGTGTGCAGTTTCTCCTTTGTCATCCTGAAGCATAGCAGGAAGAGAAGGAGACAGAAAGCGGCCACCACGATCATCGCGTTTCTCCAGCCGGCAGGGGAGTCGTAACCGCCCAGAATCCGGCACAGAGGCTCCCAGCAGAACAGGGCCAGAAAACTTCCGCCGTAAGCGAAGAACATCCTGAACGAACTCAGGACGGTCTTTGAGTTGGAGTCATCCGTCATCACGCCCAGCATGGCTCCGTAAGGGACGTTGATGCCGGTATAGACAGTCATCATAAGGATGTAGGTCAGGTACGCCCAGACAAGCTTGACGGTCGGTGACGCGGCCGGGGTGGAGAACAGGAATATTCCGCTCAAGGCGAAAGGAACCGCCATCAGAAGTAGGTAAGGACGGTACTTCCCCCACTTTGTCCTGGTTCTGTCAGCCAGTACGCCCATCATGGGGTCGCTCACGGCGTCCCAGATTCTGGTCACTACAAGAAGAAGCGCCACCTGGTCCAGAGTGAGCCCGAAAATGTTGCTGTAGAAGAACGGGAGATAGTAGGAGAAGATCTTCCAGAACATTGAGGATGACATGTCTCCTAAGCCGTAGCCTACTTTCTCGCCGAGTGTGGTTCTTAAATTTCCCATCAGAGTTGATTATTGTTCAAGCGTATGCAAAATTACGCACATACCGAGAGGTAAACAAATACAATTTTGATATTTATGACACTTATTTTTGCAATCACTCCGCATGCCTCTTCATCTCATCGGAGAATTTGGTAACTTTGGATCACTATGGACAGAAAATCAATTCTTGCGGAACTGGAGGGAGACATCCTTCCTTTCTGGATGCGGCGGATGACCGACCCCAAGGGCGGCTTCCTCGGCAGGATGAACGGCGACGGCTACATTGTTCCGGGATCGGAGAAAGGAGCGATCCTTAACTCACGCATTCTCTGGACTTTCGCCTCCGCGTACAGAGTACTCGGGAAAAAGGAATATCTCGACACGGCCACCAGAGCCTACCACGAGATTCGCGACCGCTTCACTGACAAGGAATATGGCGGGATCTTCTGGAGCCTCGACTCCGAAGGCCGCCCGAAGGACACGAAAAAGCAGTTTTACGCCATTGCTTTCGCGATCTACGGTTTGTCTGAATATTTCAGGGCCACAGGCGATGAGGAGGCACTGGAACTCGCCAAGTCTTTCTATCACAGCATAGAAGAGCACAGTTTAGACCCTTGCTGCGGAGGTTACATCGAGGCCTGCACCCGTGAGTGGGAAATGATCGAGGATATGCGTCTTTCCGACAAGGATCAGAACGACGCGAAGACAATGAACACCCACCTGCATATTCTTGAAGGGTACACCAATCTTTACAGGGTGTGGAAGGATTCCGGACTGAGGGGAAGGCTCTCCGGGCTCATCAACATATTCATTGACAGGATTATACGTCCGGACGGGCATCTCGGCCTTTTCTTCGGGGATGATTGGGTTCCGCACTCCACCGCCGTTTCCTACGGGCACGATATCGAGGCTTCCTGGCTGCTTGACGAGGCAGCCGAAGTGCTGGGTGACAAGGAGTTGGCCGCCAAAGTCAAGTCAGTCTGCGCCAAAGTCGCCGCCGCCGCGATGGAAGGCTTTTCCCGCGAAGGCGGAATGATCTATGAATATGATCCCGCGACCGGCCGTAGGGATTCCGACCGTCACTGGTGGGTCCAGGCAGAGACCGTTGTCGGCTGCTTGAACCAGTACCAGAAAACCGGTGACGCAAAATGGTTGGAATCCGCTGACAATGAATGGTCTTTCATCCGCCACCACCTGATCCGCCCCGACGGCGAATGGTACTGGAGCATCCACCCCGACGACACTCCGAACACCACCGACGACCTCGCCGGCTTCTGGAAATGCCCCTACCACAACGGCCGTATGTGCCTTGAGATCCTCGAAAGAGGTCTCTGACATCAGAAGAACAGCGTGTACCTTATTGTCGGCAGAACTGTGAACACAGATGTCAACCTGAGTCCATAGCCACCGTAAGCCGATTCCTCGACTTGAGCGTACATGGGATTCTTTCTGCCATAGACATTATAGCATCCGAAACTCACAAGATAATCCCTTCCTCTTTTGCTCGTGGCCTTGAAGTCGACACCGACATCAAGACGGTGATAAGCCGGGAATGAGTAATTGTTCGGGGATGACGCACCGATCGGATCATGAATGATCAAATCCTCATCATGCCAATCACGCACGGGGTAATAATAGGACGGGAGCGTCAGTCTGTTCCCAGAGTGGTAAGTCCAGTTTAGATAGATGTTTATCAGTTCATGAGCCTTGTAGATCGCGTTGAAAGCAATCTTGTGCCTGTTGTCAAAACGGTCCAGGTACCATTCCGGAAAGAAGACCTCGTGACGGCGTTCAGACCATGACAAGGTGTAGGATCCGGATATGTCGAACCTTCCTTTGCGCAGCTCAGCATAGATCTCCGCGCCATAGGCACGTCCCTCACCTTGAGTGAAAAGCGTCTCCCAGGAATCCTGATCAGGGAAACGGGCCTTGCTCCCGAAATATTCAGAGACATTCCGCATGTCCTTGTAGAATCCGGCGACATTGACGTACCAGACCCTGTCAGGGCGGAAATCCAGTTCCACTGCGTACTGGTCCGAGCTCATCGGTCTCATCCTCAACGTGGAAGGCATCCAGAAGTTGCCGGGAAAATCCATCATGTACGACATGATCAGATGATCGGGCTGATTCATTTTTGAATATGACAGTTTCAGCGACGTGGATCTTGACAGATTGAAACTCACCGCAGTTCTCGGTTCCAGAAAGTTGTAGGCTTTCCCCGTCACCTTGTACAATTGGTAACGCAGGCCAGCGTTCACGCTGAGCCATCCGGCAACCCTCATCTCGTCTTCTCCGTAAGCAGTCAGATCAAGAGCATTCCTTCCATTGTTGATTTTTTCTGAAATGTTATCCGTGAAAAAGCCGCTTGATGTCGAGGTATGTTGTTCACTGCTCCGGAACGCGCCATATCTGTGAAAGACAGCCGCGGCCCCATACCGCAGATTATGCCCCTTGAGTCTCGTGACAGCGTTTACCTTCGCCCCGAAGTCCAACACATTTGAAACATTGTCGTCTTTTTCGGACCTGGTGTCCGTTCCATAGGAACGCTCACTTCTGTGATAGATGTCGCAGATTCCGTCGGTGAAATAGGCAGTGGCCACAAAGTCAGTCCTTGACGAGACCTTATGGTGCCAGTTGGCCGAAAGGATCCCGTTGCCCCAGACGGAATTCCCATCGTACTTATCGTAATCCATCAAATCCTTACCGACTTTCCCCGACAGCATCATGTAGTCAAAACTGAGAAACGTGTTGAAAGTAAGCTTATCCGAATCCCCCAGAAGCCATGTCACCTTGGCATCAAGGTCGCTGAATCCGTAGTGTCCGTCTTTCGTGATGTCGTTCGACATGTAGGCACCGTCCACATTGAACTTATTGAGCATCGGTTTCACAATGGCCTCCACCCATCCATGACGGTAAGCGATGTTGTAAGAGGACCTGCCCTTTCTGATCGGGCCCTCAATCTGGAATCTTCCGTCAGTGACGCCGGCTGAGAACATCCCCGTCGTCTTGTAGAGATCACCCTCCTTTATGCCGACATCGACCACTGAGGATGTCCTGCCTCCGAATTTGGCCGGGAATCCACCCTTGTAGAAATCGACAGTGCTGAGCATCTCCGTGTTGAAGACCGAGAACATACCGAGGAAATGACCAGCCTGATAGACAGGCACATTGTCAAGAAGATAGAGATTGTCGGAGCCTGTTCCCCCTCTGACATAGAGGTCAGATTTCATTTCCGTACCTTGTGCCACTCCAGGGAGCATCTGAAGGGTCTTCATCACATCAGGGGTACCGAGCACGGACTTGAAATTGAAATCATCCTTGATCAGTTTGAGCATCCCGGTCTGGGTTCTGACCGCAGGCCGCCTGATGTCCTCAATGATGACGGATGACTTGATGGTGTCTATTTTCTCTCTGGTGTTCCTACGCCCGTCCTGAGCGCTCGCAACCGTACTGAGCGCCAGCAAAATCAGCACCGTAGCAAAATGTTTCCACATCATAGATTCCTCCATTCAGACCTGTAAACAGACACCGCCCCGACAGATCCCTTGCCACCGGTGACATTGGAATATTCAAGAGGGGTCACAAACGAGATCTGTGAATCCTGACTGTAGTCCTTGTTATTCCTGGCAGTCTTCAATCTCAGGTACAGCGCGGTCGAAAGATGCCACGCACAGAAGCGGACACGTCTGACACGCTTTTCTGTCCTGACGACATGTCCTTTAGCATCCGGAATTTCAAACGAACGAAACAATTCAACCTCAGAGTTCAGGTGATGGAGTCCTTTGTCATCAGCTTCCTCATAGCCTATGACCGGATGATTATCGTAGTTGATGGTTTTCCAACCAGAAACGGTCTTATGGAAATTATGAACGTTGGTACCGATTGATTTTGATTTCAGAGTGCCGTCAACATATTCCATCGTCTCCGTCTCCATCTCAAGAAAATACACATAACCGTCCATCTTTTCCGGACAAGTACGAACCTTTGCGTTGAAAGTCAATATGTCACGATCCGTAATACCATAAGACATCTCCATGACCTCCGGGACATCAGGCACCGTTGTCTCACAATGGACATCAGGCAAACCCGGCGCTGAAACATTGACACAAATCCTGTCCTTAGCCCGAAACTTATAATCTGTGGAGAACACACATGACAGCGAATCATTCGTGCACGTTGTCTCAATCTCTTTACCGTTGACAGTCAAGTTCATCACAGCGTCCAACACAATCATGTCCTTGCGCGCCACAAAATTCTTTTCCGAAATCGGGAATATCCTTCTGACCGTGAACTCTGACGCTCCCTCATCCGCCACCCCCTCAAGCAGCATCATCTCCTCCGCCCCCGTGTCCGGATACGGCACAACCTCCTCACAAGCCATGGCCGCAATCACAGCCGCTCCGAGCAGGGCAACTTTATGCTTTCCCCTCCAAGAATTCATGATGTATCGCTTTTAGTTAGTAAATCATCTTCCGGTCCTTTACAAGATTACCATTTCCTGTATTCCAATCACTCCCATAGTACCAACCGTCATAGTCTCCACCCCAACCCCAGTTCATATGGCAATATGGGACGGGACTTTTATACGTGTCGTCTAATTCCGTTTTAATATTCACATAATCGAAGTTAGGATATTTCAGGTGATCAAGAACATACAAGTTATATTCCACTCCACCGAACACCTGATAACGAAGCCCGTCACAAATCCAGACATGTCCTTCATCATCTGAAGTCACCCCTCTCAAGATTACTGCTTTATTAATGGACAACGGATAGTCCAATCGGTTTATGTTGTAATCATAAATCTTGACATTATATCCAAATGCCGAATTAAGTAGTGGCACGATATCATATACAGAACCTGAACCATCATCATTAATATCTAATCTTTGGCGTAAATCCGCCAAAAATGTTGAAAGGGTGGCATTCGAAGAATTATCCGGCATATTATGCCAATAACATATCGTGCCATCACTTGTTCGATAAAGGGCAGGCTGTTTGTTGAAGCGCATGTATTGTGCCGTGGCAACGGTAACGCAACCAAGCAATTTTTCACCAGGCACCAATGAATTATATGGTGACGATTGGTTCCATTTTGTAGATGTCAGTGGACCATATTGCAGTTCTTTTTCAAAGTTTCTTTCCAACACATACGCTGTTTGTGTGTAATCGTATTCACTACCATCGAATGATGTTCCAGCATAAGCATCACAAGCAATATCTTCAAAACCATTTATGATGTCTTGTGGCATATCATTTTCCACAGCATCCGACAAACGATAAACTTTATACCCTTCTTCCCACGCATATTCTTTAAGATCTGCAAGTTCATCTTCATATTCAGAACTTGTACGCGTTCTTACATCTGAATTGCCTACTGATATTTCGTATTGGTGCCATAATCTTCGAATGCTATCCGTCACTTCACTTTGCCTGATCATCTGAAGGTATTCCTGCTTAATCAGTTCTATTCCGACCTTTGATTCTTCCAATGAAAACGTTCCATGCTCGACAACGGCAAGAATCGGACATAGCTTTTTAGTTGCGGAGACCCAAACGAAACCGTCCTCAAAATTTATAGCGTAAATTGCAGGTTCTCCAAATTCATCCGGTATGGTCACTACATTTTTTATCGCCTTAGGAGTCACTGTTTTTGTTGCGATTTTATTTTTCAAATAGAGTTTTGCCACAGTCGCAGCATCCACCTCTGTAAGAGTAACGTTTCCTTTAGGAATGCCCACAACAACAATGTCACCGATCTCTCTGCTGTTACCAGATTCATAGATAATATTCGTCTCTTTGTGGCAAGCCATAAATGACATAGTGCTTACAATCACGGTCAAAACCAACAGAATGTGTGTTTTCATTTCTTTCATAATGATCAGTTTAATATTATTATAATACTTGAATCAAGCAATCGGTTTTATCTGCTATTCTGCTCGAATGTAATATCAGCAGCATGCCCATTCCCACCAGCCGAATATATACGAAATGTAGTAGAACGCTTTTTTGAGGAAGTGTTGGAAGAATACACCACCCGCACAACTTGTCTGTACTGTGCATTTTGCTTAGATGTTTCAGGTCTGAATAATTCCGATTCTGAAGCCGGCACCGAGAATCGTTTCTCCAATGAAATGCTGGAGTCTCCTCCTAACTTTTCAATCTTTTCCAACCCATAGGAAACGATCTCCAAATCTGTGGAACCTTCCGTAGCTGGAACATCGAGGACCGACTCGTGGGCCTCAATGAGCACATTATTTGTCGTCAGTAAGTAGATATCTCCGAAAGTAGGACCTCCGTCAAGAATACGTGCTGGAGTTTTTGAACATGACACAAGAACTACGGACAAGATAACACCAATCAAAATAAATAGTTTGTTTTTCATAACAATACTACGTTAAAAATTTAAAAACACTGTGGCATACAGTCACTTAAGTATACAATAGCCCGTTAAGGTGTACTTTGCAGCACCTTGCGGACGACATAGAAAACAGTTGAAAAAAAAGTGTTAAACATGATAAAGATTTTGCTTGAAAAATTTGGATAAGTGCTTGATTTTCAGTAACTTAATAGTGTAAAAAAACAAACAAGTTACATAGATGAAAATCAAGCCACTTATCCAGCTCAGAGAGCTGATTGCAGCCGCCCTCAAAAGCCAGACAAATTTAAGCAAATCTTTTCAATCTTTCTTCAAGGAAGCCATGGAACTTTTTCTTACCATACCGAATCGCATCAACTTTCTCCAGATGGAGAGGTTCGGACATTCGTCTGAACAGCGCTTCCGCATGAATTTCCGGAAGAAGTGTTGTGACTGGATCCGTTTCAATAAATCGTTCATTGCCGAAGGGAATCCGGAACGACGAGCCATCGCCATTGATCCGAGTTACATAAGCAAGTCCGGAAAGAAGACTCCCGGTCTGGGCTACTTCTGGTCAGGCTGCGCTTCTTCAATGAAGTGGGGCCTGGAGTTGATGGGTTTTGCTCTTGTCGACGCCGATGCCACCAGCGGCACACACTTGATTGCGAAACAGACATTCAACAAAAAGAGGCGTGGGCGCGTACCCGAATATTTGAAGCATATGGACAATCCAGACTCTCTTGTGGGACAATATCTCAGGACCATCAATTCGCTCAAAGATGAACTTGTTTCAATATCCAAGTGTATGGTTGCGGACGCTTCCTTCTCTAAGGAGAGTTTCGTTACCGGACTGAACAGTCTGGGATTCAGCCTCATAAGCCGCTTCCGAGACGATGTCAGACTCAAGTACTTGTATACCGGTCCCAAGACAGGACAAAGAGGCCGTCCGAAAAAGTTCATCGGAGATGTCGATCTCAAGAAACTTGACATGGGCATATTCGAGACCTTTGCTTCTGGCGACATTGCCATCTACTCGGCAATCGTATGGGCTGTCAGTTTAAAGCGAGAAGTCAAGGTCGTCATAGCAGACTTCAACGAGCCTGACAAAAAGGCTCGGTCCAGAAAAGTGTTCTTCTCGACCGACACATCGAAATCGGCCATTGACATATTTGAAATTTACAGAACCAGATTTCAAATCGAGTTTCTGTACCGTGACGCAAAGCAATATACTGGCCTGTGCAATTGCCAGTCAAGGAATAGCGGCACCTTGGATTTCGCCTTTAACATGTCGCTATCCACAATCAACATTGCGAGACAGTTCGGAACTCAATACAGCACCACTCTTTCGGTCGGTGATGTCAAAGTGCTGCTGCACAATGCTGCGATGGTCGAACGATTATTTTCCATGTTTGGAAACAGCCCAAACTTGAAGATAAATAACACTGATTTCAATGAACTATTATTCTACGGCGTTCGCGCCGCGGCGTAAAACTTATAAAATTAACGAACTATTGATATTAATATCTTTGTGTTAAATTGTTTTCCAAATGTATTGTCGAATGGGATTTTGATTTCTTGCCTTTGTCAGAAGAATAATGTGTACCTTATCGTAGGGAATGCGGTGAAGACGGAGGTCAGCCTGAGTCCGTAGCCGTCGTAGGATGACTCCTCGATTTCGGCGTACATCGGATTTTTCTTCCGTAAACATTGTAGCAACCGAAGCTCACCGCGGCCCTTTGCTCCAAGAAATTGTAAACCTTGTCGGTCACCGCATACACTTGGCAGCGCAGGCCGGCGTTCACGTTAAGCCACCGGGCCAGCCTTGTCTCCGCGTTTATCTTGTTTCCGAAGTCAAGTATGTTGGACACGTTGTCATTCTTCTCGGACCAGGTGTCCGGTCCTACGGACGTCTCGTGTCTATGATAGATGTCGCAGACTCCGTCGTCGAATTTGAGGCGCGTCCTTAATATTCTTGAAATTACGGCAGGTATGGTAGCTGTAACCTACTGAATGTCCGGGTATTGGCGGGCGAAGGTGGCGAAGGCTCCGTAGAGGGCGGCCTCCTCGATGTGGGCGACGGGGGAGATGCGATTTATTGAAGCCACGCCCGCAAGTCCCTCTTTCAGAGCCTTTTCCATGAATATGTACGAGCGGGAGATCTGACCTCCAAGAAGAAGACACTCCGTGCCGATCTCGGAAAGGATCGGGCTTACGGCCTGAGCGAGGAGGGTCGCGACATGTGAGAACGTTGCCAGTGCGGCTGGTTCCCCGGCTCCGGCGCGGACGCCTATCTCCTTGACTGTCAGCCAGGGCTCTTCCTTGCCGCTCAATTCACGGTAAGCTTTGAGAAATCCTCGTTTGGAGACATAATCCTCAAGGACCCCATCCATGTAGGGCATCTTGTAGATGCTTCTGGCCGGAGACGCCGTGGAAGAGTACTGGATCTTGCCGTCGATGCTGAACGCGAATCCCAGCCCTGTGCCTAAGGTGATGACGCAGACATTCTTGTAGCCGGTGCCGGCTCCATGGAACATCTCGCCTGAAAGCTGGGCGTTCACGTCGTGCACGAAACTGACCTTGAAATCCTTTCCGGCGATTCCTTTGAACCATTCTTTCATATCCATCCCGTAGATGTCCGCGAATTTGTGTGTCATCAGCGGAACCCCGGCATTGTAGTCAAAGGGGCCGGGAAATGTCGCCGCCAGTCCGACCGCGCTCATTCCCAGTTCCTTTGATTTCATGATCCCTTCACGAAGAGATTTCTCCAGGGATTCAAGTATTTCCTCGCGGCTTCCGTCTGAACGGATCGGTACCTGCCAGGTGAGCCCGTCGGCCAACTCTCCCGTCGAGTCAGCGAGCCCGCCCTTGACGAAAGTCCCGCCGACATCCAGAAGCACAACAGATTTATCTGTCATTTCCGTAAACTTTTTTTCATTATTCGCACGTTGACATGTTCAATGTGCGATTCACAGGCCACGCGCAGACTTATGTTCACCGGTATGACCATGATTTCTCTTTTCCCGGTAGTGACGTAAGTGTGTTGTGGTGTGGTGCAAATGTAGCCCTTTATTTTCTTAAGTCAAAATATTTTTTTAAATTTGTGACCATACCAGACTTGACCACGGTCTGGAAGTATTGTATTTTGTATGCCGATAGTATTAAGCCTCGATAACTCTTCGCCTGTTCCGGTCTATAAGCAGCTTATGGACCAGATCGAGTCGGGAATCAATGGCGGCGCTTTCCACAGCGGAGAGCTGCTTCCTTCAATGAACGAACTTTCCTCCTTGCTGGACATCTCGAAGGAGACCGTCAAGAAAGCCTATTTCCATCTCCGTGACAAGGGGGTGATCTATTCCACGCAGGGAAAAGGTTACTACATCGCGGATCAGACCAGCAACCGGCAGATGCGTGTGCTCCTCCTTTTCGACAAGTTCAGCAGTACCAAGCAGATGCTTTACAACTCTTTCCACGACACGATCGGCGGCAAGGCGGACATCACCATCTACCTTCACAACCAGCAGATCAATCTTCTTGAATATTATATCGATGAGAATCTGGGCAAGTTTGACTACTATGTCATCACCCCGCATTTCCCTTTGGATCCCGAGATCCGGAAACGTGTCCTGAAGGCGTTGAGGAGGATCCCCAACCGCAAGCTCATAATCATGGACAACTATCTGCCTGAGCTCCCGGGTAACTATGGGGCTGTCTATCAGGATTTTGAGAACGATGCTTACTATGGTCTCGCGATGGGTGTCAAGAAACTGAAGAAAGTTCCCAAACTGAATGTGGTCATCGAGCTTTCCAGTCTGTACCACACCATGATCTCCAAGGCCGTGTCCCGTTTCTGCGAAGAGAACGAGATACCTTACGAGTTCTACACCCAGGTCACACCTCAGATAGTGAAGCCTAAGGAGGTCTATCTGATTCTGCACGGTCAGTTCGACATGGAGCTCATCAAGCTGGCCAGAGCCGCCAAGTCGCAGAAACTCAAGCCGGGGCGGGACTTCGGAATCATCTCTTACAACGAGTCTCCGATGAGTGAGATCGTGCTTGACGGCCTGACCACAATCTCGGTGGATTTCGTGCAGATGGGTCGGCTTGCGGCAGAGATGATTCTGGACGGGAAACTCTTCAAGCAGAAGTGCGATTTCCGGATGATTCATCGCAACTCATTCTGACAGAAGCTTCTCAATGGTTTTTCTTGAGATTACACTGATATTCCGGCTCAACATTTCTTAAAAATTTTTGAAGAACCGGAAATTGTTGATATATTTGCATTGTGGATACCACACCACAACACACATAACATCGGACGAAAATTAACGAATAAAGAATAGCGATATGAAGAAGTTGTTTGTAACCACAGTCTTGATTCTTGCGACGGTGATGTCTGTCTCCGCCCAGAAGAAGCCGTATTCAGTGACATGGCAGAATTTCAACACTTACTCCACCAGGTTGCCTGAGACCGGAAAGCTTGTCACCAAGCCGGCTGACGGCTCTGGTGATTCCAGATGGTCCATCGGCTGCGAGACCCTTGACAGGGACTACGCTGATTTCAGCCAGTTCAGGAAGTACGTCGGACCTCTCGGAGTCGGCTACGCCAGAATCCAGAGCGGCTGGGCCAAATGCGAGCAGGAGAAGGGCAAGTACGATTTCGCATGGCTGGACGAGATTGTGGACGGGTTGAACTCACAGGGAGTCCGCCCATGGATGTGCCTTTGCTACGGCAATCCTCTTTACGGAGCTGACAGGAATCTCGGCTCCGGTATCTTCACGACAGACGAGGTGATGAAGCCTTGGCTGAAATACGTCCGTGAGACGGTCAGGCACTACGGTGACCGCGTCGCCATGTGGGAGATCTGGAACGAGCCGAACCTCAGGAGCAAGAACAATCCGGAGGTCTATGCGGAGATGCTCATTGCCACGGCCGAGGAAATCAGAAAGGTCAACCGCAAGGCCGTGATCATCGGATTCGGCCTGTCAGGAGTGCCTGCCGCCTGGCCGAAGAAAGTCATGGACATCCTTAAGGACAGGAAGAAGACCGATCTGATCGACATGGTTTCTTTTCATCCGTATTATCCTAATCCTGACAACGCCACGACCGACATCCTTGCCCTTGACAGCCTGATGAAGTCATATTCCCCGAAAATCAAGCTTTTCCAGGGTGAGACAGGCTGCCCTTCCATCCTTGAATATGGCCATGCGATGAACCACTACGAGTGGAGCGAGTACAAGCAGGCCAAGTGGGATCTCAGGCGCATGGCGAATGACTTCCGTCTGGAGATCATGTCAAACATATTCACTATGGTGGACTTACAGTATGAAAACATGCTTCAGTCGTTTGGACTCATCAGGATGAACCTCCGGAAGAAGGTTGTTTACAAGAGGCCTTCTTATTATGCGGTGCAGCATATGGTAAGCCTGCTGACTACGAAAGTTCATCCTTTCGACCTTGAGGTGGATCACAACGCCACAAGAGAGATTTCCGTTGTGGGAATAAAGGATGAGGCCGGGAAGACAGTGGGAGCCATGCTGTGGTACAGTGACCAGATGCCGACCGATGTCCTTGAGAAGGACAACGTGAGCATGACGATCAAAGGCCTTGACATGAAGGATCCTGTGTACGTGGAGCCGATCACCGGTAAGGTGCATGAAGTCAAGACCGTGATTCTCAGGGGCGGCCTGAGCGGCGGGAATGTCCGCCTGTCCGGCCTGCCGATGTGGGACAGCCCTGTTTTCCTGATGGAGCGTGAGAGTGTGAGCATGGAACGGGAATAGTGAGCGTCCACATTGAATGATGAACACTAAATACATTATAACTAATGAAGGATAATTATGGACAATTAATCCAACGCAGCCTGGGGTCAATCCTCCGGGTTGCTTTGGCTGTTCTGATGTGCCTGACTCTCGGTTCCTTGTCCGGAACGGGTTCCCAGGCCTCGGCGCAGAATCGATCTGCATCCAAGACCGTGAAGATCAAAGGATCTGTGATCGATGAGGATTCCAAACCGGTGCCAGGTGTCGCTGTCCTTGTCAAGGACCACCCTGAGTTTGGAGGTACTATGACGGACGAGAAAGGAGGATTTGCCTTGAATGTCCCGCCCGACGCCACGGTTCAGTTCTCTTGCATAGGTTACAAGCCGGTCGAGATGTCTGTCGCCAGGAATCTGGATTGGTTGATAACGATGGTTGAGGAGTCTGTCGCCCTTGAAGGCACTGTTGTGGTCGGCTACGGTGTGCAGCGCAAGGAAAGCGTTGTCGGAGCCATCACCCAGGTCAAGGCCGAGGATCTTGAGAAAACAGGAACCACGGACATCACCAGCGCTCTGGCGGGAAAGGTTTCCGGTCTTCTGGTATATTCCCAGAACGGCGCGCCAGGCCAGAGTGACGCCACATTGATACTGCGAGGCCTTTCCAGCTGGAACGGCAGCGCCCCGCTTGTGATGGTCGATGGCATCGAGCGGTCAATGAATATGTTGTCTCCGACGGACATCGCCAGCGTTTCTGTCCTGAAGGACGCGTCCGCCACCGCCGTGTATGGAGCGAAGGGTGCGAACGGTGTGATCCTTGTCACTACAAAGACCGGCTCGAAGGGCGCTCCTAAGTTCTCCATCAATGTGGAGCAAGGCTTGAACTCTCCGATGTGGACTCCTGAGCACGTGGATGCGGGAACGGTGACCAGAATGGCGAACATCGCCTATAAGAACACGCAGTCTTTCGGCTCGCAGTTCTCTGATGAGGTGATAAAGAAATACGAGGACCAGTCAGACCCGATGAGATACCCGGATGTGCATTGGTACGACCTTCTTCAGAAACAGTTCGCGACCAGCACGAACGCTGACTTCTCTGTGTCGGGAGGCTCGGACAGGGTCCGTTATTATCTGGGTGTCAGCTATGTGCACGAAGGCTCTATCATCAAGGAGATCTACCCTGGGACGAACTTCGCCAGCGACAGGATCAACTACCGTATGAATCTGGACTGGGATGTCACGAAATCCACATTGCTGTCTTTCAAGGTGGGCGGTGTCACCAACATGGTTAAGAATCTGGCCTCACACTCCGGATCATCCTGGCTTTTCAGTACGATCTACCAGTCGCCGACCATCACTTTCCCGGCCTATTATCCTGCGGATGTCCTGAAGCAGTATCCTGATCCTAATTATCCGGACGCTGATTCAGACCGTGTCGGCGCCAACCAGGGCTCAAAGTATGAGAATCCGTATTCCGCCTTGTCTGATCCGGATTATGTGAAGAACGTGAATTATCGTTTGTTCACTGACCTTATCCTGACCCAGAAGCTGGATTTCATCACGGTGGGACTGTCCGCCACCGCGAAGTTCGGTATGACTTCGGCCTATGCGAGAGTCTCGCAGAAGGCTTCGACCAACTTCGCCAAGTGGAACATCAACTGGGAGGCTTACGATGCCGGTAACACGGACATTTGGGAGATTCAGGACAATCAGTCGAATTATGTCTGGAATGACAAGCCATTCTCCATCACACAGAACAACTCGCCTTCAGGCGTGAACTTCATCACATATCTGGAAGGTTCCCTGAACTACAGCAGAAAATTCTCCAGAAAGCACAATGTCTCCGCTTTGGCTCTGTACAACCAAAGACAGTACAACTCAGGAGCCTCATTCCCGAAAAGGACACAGTCTTTTGTCGGCCGTGTGACTTACGACTACAAGGGTAAATATTTGTTTGAGAGCAATATCGGTGTGACGGGAAGTGAGCAGTTCTCGCCTGACTACAGGTATGGTGTGTTCCCTTCGGCCGCGGTCGGCTACATCGTTTCCAAGGAAAAGTTCTGGAAGAGGGCGATGCCTTGGTGGAGCACGATGAAGATCCGCTACTCCAACGGTTGGGTCGGCAGCGACGCGTCGGGCAGCAACTGGCTTTACTATTCTTCGTGGAAGCAGACCAGCGGATATTATCAGGAGGAAGCCGCGGCGAACATCACCGCGAGATGGGAGACCGCACACAAGCAGGATCTCGGTTTCGAGATGGGATTCCTTAAGAACAAACTCACGGTCAATGTCGATCTGTATGACGAGAAGCGTAACGATATGCTGATGCCTCCTGTCGTGACGGCCTTTGTGGGTGTCGCCTACAAGGATGTGAACGCGGGTGCCTTGAAGAAGCACGGTTTCGAGATCGAGGCTAATTGGCGGAACACCACCTCCGGTGGCTTCACTTACAGTTTCGGTGGTATGATCGGACTCAGCGAGAACAGGATAACCAAGTACGGTGACGCCCCTTACGCTCCTGAATATCAGAAATATGCCGGAACGCCTCTGCAGTCGGCCAGGACTGGCGACCAGCTTATCGATGACAAATTCTTCGGAAGCATCGATGAGATCCATGGCTACCCTAACTATGCCACGGAATGGACCAATGTCGTTCCGGGAGTCTATAAGTTCCTGGATTACGTTCCGGACGGCAAGATCTCCCAGTCGGATCTTCACGTGCTGAGAGGATCCGCCTACGCTCCGGGAGTATATTCATTCAATGTCGGAGGCGCTTACAAGGGATTGACCTTCAAGGTGCTGTGCACCGGCACGATGGGCAAGTACATCAACTACAAGCGTGTGAACATCGTTCCGTTCTATGCCGGAGCCTATGTGATCCACGATTCGCACCTGAACTACTGGACCCCGACCAACAGGGATTCTGACATTCCAGCGCTTTCATTCTCAGACGAGATGTACGCGTGGGGAGGTGGCACCTCCACCTATCCGGGCTATAATCTGGCCATTCCGGATTTCACTTGGAAGCGTTCTGATTATATGACAATCAAGGAAGTTATGGTGCAGTACAGGTTCTCCGGGCCGAACATCAAACGGATCCTTGGCGTGAAGCATCTCGCCGTCGGACTTGTCTGCAACAATCTGTGGACATTCTCCAACATCAAGGACACCGATCCTCAGAGACTCACCACGGCTGCCAACTCCTATCCGACGATGAGGATGCTCAAACTTAATGTCAACCTTGCATTCTAATGATTATGAAAACATTTGTCAACAAGATAAAATATAGCCTGTTGGGAGTTGCCGCTTTCTTAGGTGTAAGCGGCTGCAATTTCCTCGATGTGGATCCAGAACTGGGACTTTCCGATGAGGAGGTGTTCGGCTCATATTCCGCGTTCCGCAAATATTTCGATTGGATCTACGAGACCAACGGAGGAAAGAACATGGAGAGGATCCATATCGCATACCCGTTCTACTACGACCTTTTCCAGCAGTATGCGTTCTCTTGGTACAACACGACGGACATCTCTGACGCCGGAAGAATGGGTGTCACACAGCAGTATTTCAAGCAGGGAGCCCTTACTCAGGATTTCTTGTCGAAAGTGACGTTTGACACCGGCAAGGCCGACAACAAGCCGATCGCCAAGGCTATGTTCTCGACGATCAGAAGGTGCAATATGACGATAGCCCACATAGGCGAGTGCCTGAACATCACCGAGGAACAGAAGAACGATCTTCTTGGACAGGCGTACGCTCTCCGCGGATTCGCGCATTTCACCCTTTGCCGTCTGTTCGGTGGAATGCCTTACCTGGATCACGTGATTGAGGCTGATGAGGAATGGGATCTCCCGAGACTTTCCACCCATGAGACATTCACAAGAGCGGCCGAGGACCTAAAGACCGGTTACGAGATGATGGTGGCTGCAGGCGTAGCCCGCCGCAACACTCCGGAGAATCTTGTGTCAGGCACCGTGGATGAGATCAACGGCATAGCTGCCATCGGAATCCGTTCAAGGGCACTGCTTTACGCCGCCAGTGAACTGCACAACGAGAAAGGTCAGGAGGATTGGGTGGTGGCCGCTGACGCTGCGGCTGAGGCTCTGAAGGCTGCCCTTGACGCGGGATTCACTTTGCTTCCGAAAGAAAAGTACACGAACAACTTCTATGGTCAGCAGATGACCAACGAGACGATCTGGGCCTGGTCATACAAAGCGAAGAACAACCACAAGAATTTCGAGGGGATATTCGCTTATCCGCAGTCCGGCCTCGCCGGCAACGCGACCTCCGGGGTCTGCCCGACACAGAATTTTGTCGATAGGTATGAGACAGTTTACGGAGAGCCGCTTGTGACGGATGAGGACAAAGCCGCGGCGATCGCTGCGGGACACTACAATCCTCAGAATCCGTACGTGGACAGGGACCCGCGTCTGGAACTCACCATAGTCCATGACGGCTCGGCCAACAATTACGCATCAAAAAAGGTCATCAACATCTATTACGATCCTGCCAAAAAGACATATCCGGTGACCTCCATATCCAAAGTCAACGTTAATTTCGCTATTGATTGGGGCACGAAGGATAACAGTATGCAGGGATATTCCAACACAGGGTACTATTGCCAGAAGTATTGGGACGGCAACATCGGTACAAAAGGGAAGAGCCATTACCACATTGATCCGATTGTCAGGGTCGCTGAACTTTATCTGAATTATGCTGAGGCTGTCAACGAGGCGTACGGACCAAACGGCACGGCAGGCGGGCTTGATCTTACCGCCGTGCAGGCCATCAATGTCATCAGAAACCGTGTCGGCCAGCCGGATGTCTTGGAAAGATACACTGCGGACAAGAAAGCTTTCCGTGAGAGAATCCGCAACGAGCGTGGCATCGAACTGGCTTTCGAGGGACATCATTATTATTATGACATCAGAAGATGGAAGACCGCTCCTGAAGTGATGAGCGGTACCCTCTACGGAATGTATGTCGAGAGCGTCGCCAAGAGCGCTGAATACCCTATCGGAAGGAAGTTCGAAGTCCGCCCGCTTCCTAACAACCGTCAGTGCGTCTGGAAGGACTATATGTACTATCTTCCTTTCCCGGACACCGAGGCCTATAAACTCAAGAATTTTGTGAACTGGACCTGGAAGTAATTAACACGACACAAGAATGAAAGCATCAAAATATATAATCTCAGTCCTTGCCGCGGCCGTGGCGTGCGTCGAGCTGTCGGCGGCCGTCCCGGAGAAAAAGGACACTGTCATCACCTATCCGTGGGGACAGAAACTGACCTACTGGCAGACAACCGGCAGCGGACTTTCCGTGAATATTCCTAAATTGGAGACGAAGGTCGCCGGAGACCTCAGGAACAGGATGACCGGTGTCGTGCCTGGGATGGATGTCAGGGAACTGACCGGTGGTTTCGACCCGTCCGCATACGCGATGTACACGATGAACAACAGCCACATCCAGCTGACGATGAGGGGCAACAGTGATCTGATGTGCATCGTGAACGATATGTACATACCTTTCAGCTCGCTTCTTCTGGACCCCAACCAGATTGAGTCGATAACGGTGCTCACCGATGTCGTGGACAGGGCCAAATACGGTCCTCTGGCCACAAACGGCGCCCTTTTGATCCGCACGAAGCAAGGAGGGTACAACACCCCGATGCGCATCCACGTTGATATGGAGAGTGGTATCAGTATGGCAGGCCGTGTGCTTGAATGGGTGAACGGTGTTGAATATGCCACATTGAACAACGCTGCCAGGGCCGCCAGCGGCTATGACGAGTTGTATTCTCCTGAGGCGATAGAGGGATTCGCTAAGAATGATCCGTACGACCTCCTTTACCCAAATGTGGACTATAAGTCTCTGATGTACAAGGATTCCTATCCGTTGTCCAGAGCCGGGGTCAGCTTCTATGGCGGAGGAAACAGTGTACGGTATAATTTCGCTCTCAACGGCCTTTATTCCGGAGATCTTGTCAAAGGTGGAGCCACAACGGACTACAGCCGCTTCAACATCTCCGCCGGTATGGCCGCTAAGATCGGACGCTACATCGAGGTTTCTGTGGATTTCTCCTCGCTTCTGTCGTTCCAGCGTTCCGGAAGGACATCGTGGAATTCGTATCGGATAGTTCCTTCCGTGGCCTATCCATTGGTTCTCGGCACCGCCACTGGAGATGAGGAAACCGGTGAGGCCAAGGGTACGACCGTCTATGGAGTTTCCAGGACATTCCCGGACAACTATTACGCGCTTCAGATGGAAGGCGGCTTCAGGACCCATAGGATGAGAACCGGACTTTTCAACACGGCTTTGGACATAGACCTTTCCTGGCTGCTTGACGGACTTCATTCGAGAACCAGTTTCTCAAACTCGTCTTTCTTGCAGACCACGATCGGCAAGAACAACGATTACCTCGCTTACTATTGGACACAGGAGGCAGGCAAAGGCGAAATTTCCGGTCACCGTGGAACGAAGGCCACCGGAAAGAGTACATTCGATAATTATTCCGTGCAGGCTCTCGGAATGTACGAGAGACTGTCCTACGACAAGCGTTTCGGAATGCACAACATCGCCGCCGGAGCCACATTCACGTTGAACAGCACCTCCAACAAGGCTTCGACCTGGTACCAGAGGCAGATGTACGGTGTCGCCGACATCTCATATTCCTACGCTGACAAGTACATCGCAGAGTTCGCGGCGGAGTACGCCGGCACTCACACCCTTAACAGAGCCAACAGGTTCGGCTTCTTCCCGACCGCCGGTCTCGCGTGGGTGGCCTCCAACGAGGGATTCCTGAAAAGTGTCTCCTGGATCGACAATCTCAAGCTGCGCGCGCAGGCGGGAATCATCGGCCAGACATCGTTGTTTGACACACCGTATCTTTACAGAGGAATCTACTCGTTTGGTAATTCGATGTACTACGGCCCTAACGACAAGCAGGACTGCTGGTTCGGCGGCACAGCCAACTGGGTATCACAGAAGACCACCATCAGCAGGGTGCCTAACGAGGACCTCTCCTGGGCCAAGATCTATCAGGTTGACGCTGGAATTGACTTCGATTTCCTGAACATGTTCTCGTTCAACACGAACTTCTTCTACCGTAAGATCGACGGCATCATCGCCAACACCACGTCGGTGACCCCTGGCGTGTTCGGACTTTCCGGAATGTCGATGTTCGAGAACTTCACGGCCATCTCGATCCGTGGTGTGGACGCGACTTTGAACTATGACCAGTCATTCGGAGATTTCAGGATTTCGGCCGGTGTCAGCGCCCAGACCTGGATCCAGAAGAACGACAAGGTGGTCGAGGACAACTATCTTTACGACTATCAGAAGAAGACCGGGGCCAATGCCGATGCGATCTGGGGCTATAGGTGCATTGGCAAGTTCACCGACGAGTCGCAGCTTGCCACCGTCCCTGCATATTCTTCGGATGTAGCGATAGGCGACCTGATGTACGAGGACGTGAACAACGATGGTAAGATAGACGCCAACGATCAGGTGATCATAGGCCATTCCAACCCTCGCCTGTACTATCAGGTTAATCTGGGATTCGCGTGGAAGAATTTGGAGATGAGTGTGATAGGTGCAGGGCGTGCCTTCTTCAAGACCGCTATGACAAATGACTATTTCTGGAATGGAACCGGTGACGGGAACTACTCCGCGTTCGTCAGGGACAACATCGGAGGAGACTATCCTCGCCTTGCGTACGTGAAGGATGAGAATAACTTCGTTACCTCTGATTTCTGGCTCAGGAACGGTGGTTGGTTCAAGATCAAGGATGTCGAGATCGCTTACACCCTTCCTCTGAGAAACAAGGCTATCAGGAGCGTCCGCTTCTCTGTCAGGGGACAGAACCTCGCCACCATTACAGGTGTCAAGGATGTTGACCCTGAGAACATCAACGCGGGTGTAAGCTCGTTCCCGTTGATGAAGACCATCACCGGTGGCATCAAACTGAACTTTTAACGGATAAACTGCAATCAAGATCATGAAAATCAAAAATACCATATTCGGTCTTACGTTAGCGGCGATTCTTGCGGGAGGATGTTCTTTCCTTGACCCGCTTCCTGACGGAAGTTACAACGACGAGAATTTCGGTGACTATCCGGAGCTGCTGAGAGGCTTTGTGGACAAGGCTTACGCCGACTATTTCCCGGCTGTCTATTACAGCACTTACTGCGCGGGTCTTGCCGCCGCCACAGATGACGCTCTCTACCGCTCGGAGACGGCGACGTGGAGATCTTTCTCGAAGGGCAACGCAAGGATGGGCAACAACCCTTTCGCCGCCAAATGGAACAATGACTATACGGCCATCAACTATCTGAACCTTTTCCTAAAGGACAATGTCGGCTACAATACCCGTTATCTCGTTGATTTCGAGGCGGACAAGGTTTACAGGAAGTGCCAGCAGGGAAGCGCCTTCGGCCTCAGGGCCTGGTTCCATTTCGACCTGCTCCGCACGTTCGCGGGCAAAGGGGTTGACGGGAATATGTGGGGTGTCCCTCTTATGCTGACTCCGTCCGAGGCAGGAAAGATGGACAACAGTTCTGTCCGCAGGGCAACTGTGGACGAGTGTGTCGAGCAGATCCTGAAGGACTGTGACTCGGCTTATGTGTACCTGCCTTACAACAACAGGGACTATCCTGGAGATCCTACCCAGAGTCCTCAGGTCACCGGCGCGATTCGTTACCGTACTATGGACCAGGTGATTGTCGATGGCCTCAGGGCGATGGTCTATCTATTCTGGGCCAGCCCGGCGTTCAACCCATCGAATGATATGACAAGGTACGAGAACGCGGCCAAGTACGCCGCCAAGGTGATGAAGCATAAGCTTGAGGTTGAAAGCACTCTCGCAGGCGGTTTCGATCCGCTGAAAGGTTTCCGTTGGGACAACACCAACAGCGCGGAGATCATCTGGTGCTCGACTTTCTCCGCAAGCACCGCCACGGAGGTCGCCTTCTATCCGAGAGAGTTCGGCGGGAACGCGCACATCGCTCCAAGCCAGGACCTTGTGGACGCTTTCCCGATGAAGAACGGTTATCCTATCTCGGACAGCCGTAGCGGCTACGACCCTAATAATCCTTACAAGGACAGGGATCCGAGGTTCTATTCATCGATCTATTACGATGGCTCCCAGGTGATCCGCGACCTTAACGGTGAGAAGATGTACACATTTGAGATAAAGGAAGGCGGGAAGGACGCACCTGGAGGAACCAATGTGTCACCGACGTCATATTACATAAAGAAATTCCTTTACAATGGCTGGAACAAGTCTGACCAGACAATCGAGTCCGGCTACCGCTGCGTCCACATGATGAACTGGACCCATATGTGTCTGATTTTCGCCGAGGCCGCCAACAAGGTGGTAGGCCCTGTGGATGAGACGACATTCGGTTATTCGGCCAAACAGGCGATAAAGTGGCTCCGCGGCCGTCCTTCCAATGACGGTGTGGCCGGAGTCGGCGCCACTGAGGATCCGTTCCTTGACGAATGCGCCGCCGCCGGAACCGCGAAATTCGAGGAACTGGTCAAGAACGAGTGGCGTGTGGAGACCTGCTTCGAGGGTGACCGCTACTACAACCTCAGGCGTTGGGCGAAGAGTGTGGATGACGTGAACGTGGCCATACACGGAGCCAAGATCTCCGCGGAAGGGGAGTATCAGCTCGACAACGTCGTGGAAACCTTGAAGTTCCCTTCACTTTGGGCTCCTATTCCTTACACTGACATCAGAAGGTGCGCCAACCTTGTGCAGAACGAGGGTTGGGAAACCTGGAGATAATCATTAAATTTGGAGAGAAATGAAAATGAATATGAAAAAATTGGTTTTGTCCGCTCTTGCGCCGCTCCTGCTGGCCGGATGCTACAAGGACTACACCTTGGACTACGACTACACGGCAGCCTACATCGCGTACCAGTACGATCTCAGGACCTTCGTCATCGGTGAGGAAGGAAAATTCGACTTCACCGTGGCTCTTGCCGGAACCGCCAGGAACAACGAGGACAGAAAGGTTGAGGTGGAGCTCAGGAACGAGCTGCTTTCCGAGGATCTCTCGCAGTACACCACGGCGTTCGGTGTCACAAGTTTCAACGCCCTTGATGGCTTGAACGGCAGGGGGGCGTTCGGTGACCTTAGCCAGAGATATGTCACTGAAGGGGTGAGCGGCCTGACGGAACTCACACCGCTGCCTTCTGAATATTACACTGTCGATGGTCTGGACAAGATGGTCATCAAGAAAGGCCGGCACACCGCGGCTGTATCAATAAAGGCTACCCCAGCCATCGAGGAGGATGCGAACGCATTCAAGCCTTATTACGCCCTCGGATTCAAAATGAACAAGGCTGATGTTGACTCAGTCCTGTGCGAGAAGAGTTTCGAGATCATTGTGGTGAAGTGCGAGAACAAGTTCTTCGGAAACTGGTATCACGGCGGTAAGACCGTTGTGAAGGACGACGAGAACGGCAATGTCATCTCCGAGGATGTGTACGACCTTGTGATCCCGCAGGCTGACTCCAAGGTGTATTCCCTGACGACGGTTGACGCCTCGACTGTTATGACCGACAAGATCGGCCTGAACGCCGGCAAGCTCCTGCTTAATTTCAACGGCAACGACATCACCGTCACCTCCGCCGACGGCTCGAAGGAGATCAAGCCGATTGCCGGCCAGCCGAGTGTCTATAACGATGCCAAGCTCTTGCAGGACAGGAGATTGACCTTGAATTACAGTTTCTCCAACGGTGACGGGACCACAACCTACATCACCGACTACCTACAGTTCCGCAACAGGATACGCGACGGAATCAACGAATGGCAGGACGAGAATGAGAAGAATTATGAATAGATTTTTACTGAATATCTTAGCGGCCCTGGTGTTAAGCCAGGGCTTTGCGGTTGCGCAGTCCGACCTGCGCTTGGTCGGCGAGAACGGTCTGAAGTTCAGCCCTGTCGCCGGAGCCACCACCAATGTGAATGGAAACACGGTTGAGATCAGCACCAATGGTGCCAACTCCGGCATCAGGTTCTACACTGATCTGGATGTCTCTGAATATGCGTCCCTCAGGTTCAAGCTTACCAACAAGAGGAACTCGTTTCTGGTGATGGCGGTCCAGATCCAGGACACGATCTACAACTCCAACAACAATAAGCAGGAGAAAGGGGCGATGAGCGACCGTCTGCTGATATTCCCGAACGAGACCCGCGAGGTGGTGATCCCGCTTCCTGCCAAGCTCCCGTATCCGGAGATCTACAACGGTTTCAAGGGGCTGCGCAACACCCCGTATTCCATTGACGAGCACTACTCGTACAGCGTCGATCTGTCGTCTGTCAAGATGATAAAGATCAATGCTTTCAAGCACGTCGCCGGTGCGGATTATTCCATTTCTGACCTGAGGTTCGCCAGAGGCGAGAAGTCCAGGCTTGCCCCTTGGATGACTTGGGACGAGTCCCGCTTCTTCCCGTTCGTGGATAGGTATGGCCAGTTCAAGCACAAGGATTGGCCGGGCAAGACCCACAGCGACGAGGACCTGCGCAAAGCAAGGGAAAAGGAGGAGGAATATCTTCTGGCCCACACCGGAGCCGGCGACTGGTCCCGTTACGGCGGTTGGAAGAACGGCCCACGCTTTGAGGCCACCGGACATTTCAGGGTTCAGAAGGTGGACGGAAAATGGTGGATGATCGATCCTGATGGCTACCTTTTCTGGTCGCACGGAGTCGTCCGCGTAACAACCTCCACCGGAATCACCCCGTTGGACGGCAGGAAGGAATATTTCGAGGACCTGCCGGAGAAGGGGACCAAGATGGGCCATTTCTATGAGACTTACGACGCTCTCCTCAAGCCTTACTACACGGTTCGTGGAATTCAGGAGACTTACGATTATTCCTCCGCCAACGCCTACAGGAAGTATGGCGAGGACTACAAGAATGTGTTCGCTGACCTGGCTCACAGAAGGCTCCGCAGCTGGGGACTGAACACCATCGCCAACTCTTCCGACAAGGACATCTGCCTGATGGACAGGACAGTTTACACCGACCGCATCGAGATTTCCTCCCCGATCATCGAGGGCTCTGGCGGCACGTGGTGGAAGTTCATGGATCCGTTCAACGAGGGCTTCGCCGAATCGGTGCGCTCCCAGCTGATCGCCCGCAAAAGACAGCTGGAGGATCCTTGGTGCCTTGGCTATTTCGTGGACAACGAGATAAAATGGGGTGACACTGAATATCTTGCCACCTGCACGGTTACGGCTCCGGCCACCCAGAAGGCGAAGATCGCTATGGTTGACTGGCTCAAGGGACGCTACCAGGATATTCAGAGACTCAATGAGGCTTGGAAGACATCCTTCGCCTCGTGGGACGCTCTGCTTGAAAACAGGAACAAGGTTCCGGCTTCGGCGAAGAAGGATCTGAAAGAGTTCAATGTGAAGATCATCGAGGCGTATTTCAGCACTGTTAGAAGAGTGTTCAAGGAAGTGGCTCCGGATGTGCTTTATCTTGGATGCCGTTTCTCCGGCTCGAACGCCGATGTTCTCAACATCGCCGCGAAGTACTGCGATGTTCTGAGCTACAACATCTACCGTCCGGACCTGTACGATTTCTCTCTTCCTGAGGGCATTGACAAGCCGGTGATGATAGGCGAGTTCCATTTCGGGGCTATGGACCGTGGAATGTTCCATCCGGGACTTATCTACACCCGCAACCAGAACGAGCGTGCGGATATGTACCACCGCTATGTGAAGTCCGCCATGGAGCATCCGAATGTCATCGGAACGCATTGGCACCAGTTCTCCGACCAGGCATGCACCGGACGTTTCGATGGGGAGAACTATCAGGTCGGTTTCACGGACATCTGTGACTCTCCGTACTATGAGACCGTTGACAAGGTCCGTGAGGTGGGCTACGATATGTACACGATACGTTCGGGCAGGAAGAACGCCGACGCTCCGGTCTATGTGGACGCGGCCACGCTTGGAGTGTACGGAAAGGCCGGCGAGGTTCCCGGACATCCATATTCAAGGCTTGATCCTGAGAAATATGGCGTCAAGGGCTCTCTGGCCACGAAGTGCCTCCAGTCAACGGGTGTGTTCGTCGTGTTCAACACCGATAGCGAATCCCTGTCTCTGAAGTGGGAGACATCTCCTTTGAGGGTTGTCGGAGCGAACACCGGCGCCAACGCCCAGAAAGGTCTGGACCTTTACATCAAGCGTGACGGGCGTTGGGTGTTCGCGGCTGTCGGAACTCCGGATATGGCCGGGGACTGCGTCCATCACGAAAGAAAGGTCATCTCCTCTATGCCTGAAGGAAACAAGGAATGTCTGCTGTACCTGCCTCTTTTTGATTCGGTTGAGTCGCTTGAGATCGGTGTGGATCCCGGCAGCTCCATCATCGCGTCGCCTAATCCTTTCGCCCACAAGATTGTCTTCCTGGGATCCAGCATAACCCACGGTTCGGCGGCAAGCCGGGCCGGGATGAGCTACGTGGCGAGATACGGCCGTGACAACGGGCTGTACTGCCTGAATCTTGGGTTCAGCGGTCAGGCCAAGCTTCAGGAATATTGGGCAAGGGTGGCCGCGGACATTGACGCTGATGCATTTGTGTTCGACCAGTTCTCGAATCCTTCCGCGAAGGTGATCAACGAATCGTTCGACAGCTTTGTGGACATCATCCGTGAGGCTCATCCCGAGACTCCGCTGATCTTCCTTCAGACAATCCGCAGGGAGAGACGTAATTTCAACGAGGAGGCGGATGCTTACGAGGCCGCCAAGCAGAAGGCCGGTGAGGCCAAGGTCAGAGCCAGGATGAAGACCGACAAAAACATCTATTTCATCCCTTCTGACGGTTTCCTCGGCGATGACAGCCTCGGTACCGCCGACGGCACGCATCCTACGGATGTCGGCTTCTCCAGAATGTTGGAGAAGATGTCACCGAAGCTGAACAAGATTCTGAAGAAATATATTCGTTAAGACTTTATGGGGCGGATCCTTGCATATTCATTGATCCTGCTGGCGCTGGTTTCGTGCGGAACAGGCAGGAAGACCGCCGTCACGGATTCTAAGGAGCCGGCATCGGTTCAGATGCGTGTCGGGTCTTACAACCTGTGGAGACCGGGACCGCGCGATGACGGCTATGCATGGGATGTCAGGAAGTTCCGTCTGGCCAAGACCATCGCTGAGATCGGTTTTGATGTGTTCGGAGTACAGGAGTTCGACACAGTGATCCAGAATGATCTGCCGGGTCTTGTCGAGAAGGAAGGCGGCAACTATGAATGGTTCATATTCAGCCCTTACAACAAGGAAGGGGGAGCCGGTCCGAAGGCGCAGGGAATCGTCTATCGCAAGAATCGTTTCACGATGTTGGAGAGCCACCATTTCTGGCTGTCTCCGACTCCGGATGTGAAGAGCAAAGGGTGGGACGAGAGAAAGTACACCCGTGGAGCTTGCTGCGCCATATTCAAGGAAAACGCTACCGGCTTGCGTTTCTTCCTGATGATTAGTCACATGCCTTTGGGAAAGGAAGCCAACGCCAATGCCGCTCCGGTCATCCTTGGGAGGGCGAAGGAATATAACCCCGAGAGCCTTCCGTCGTTCTTTGTCGGCGACCTTAACACAAGGGAATGGACCAAGTCTTCGGAATTGTTCCGCACTTATTGGAACGACACTTTCCTGACCGTTCCGGCTGATGTCCGCAAAGGTTCCGTCGGGACTTTCAACAAGCGGGGAGAGAACGAGGATATGAACGCCGCCCCGAGGATAGACTACATCTATTATCGTGGGGAAGGGGTCAAGCCTCTTGGCTACACCTGCGACAACAGGCGGTACGAAGGGTACTATCCTTCAGATCATTGCCCGATCTACGCTGATTTGATTGTGACATTGCCTTTAGTCTCGACGGAAGGCCGGTAAATGTTTGGAAATGAGATTCACGCTTGGTACATATAACCTCAGGATGGAGCATCTTGACTCCGGACACGATAACTGCTGGGCGGTCAGGAAACCAAGGCTACTGGCATCCCTGCGGAGCGCCGGGTTCGATGTGGCCGGTCTTCAGGAGGTCAACTCCCGGATGCAGCGGGACTTGACGGAAGAACTTGGGAATGAATATTCATTCTGGTTTTTCAGTCCATATTCACAGAACGGGGAAGGGGACAAGGCACACGGCATAATGTTCAAAAAATCACTTTTCGACATGCTTGAAAGGAGTTTTTTCTGGATCTCCGACACTCCGGATGTCTGTTCGCTGGCGGATGTGGGACCGAACGGAAACTATCGCCGTGGAGGGTGCTGCGCCGTGTTGAGGCATAAGGCTTCCGGAGAACGGTTGTTCCTGATGTGTACCCACGCATGCTTCAACAAGGCTCCAAACGCCAGGTACGCACTTTTGTACCGCCGCATGGAAGAACGCTTCAACACGGAACGCCTGCCTTCATTTCTGGTCGGCGACATGAACACAACCCCTGACACTCCCGCTTCCGTCTCTTTCCGTGAATATTGGCGTGACGCTTTTGATCTCGCTCTTTCGCATGAAGGCCCCTCAGGTACCTATAACGCCTATAAATATCCCTCAGGCCGTGACCGCATAGATTTCATCTACTGTCGCGGCGAAGGTGTGGCTGTCGAATCCTACCGCTGTGCCCCTACGTTGTATTCCGGCAGGTTCGCTTCTGACCATTTTCCTGTCAGCGCTGTCGTCAGAATCGGATAGTGCCTTTTGGCAAGGTGTTTCACGGTCAGAGATTACGTGATTTTGCCGAGGAATCACTATCTTTGCGGCGGAAACGGGATTCGTGCTTGTTGAATCCCGGTCCGGGTTGTAAAATTTATGAATATGATCAAGTCAATGACCGGTTACGGCAAGGCTGAGGCCGTCCTGGAGACAGGGAAACTCACCATCGAGATCAAGACGCTGAACGGCAAAAACTCTGACGCCAACATCAAGTCTTCGCTTCTTCCCAAAGACAAGGAACTGCTTGTGCGCAGGAAGATTACGGATTCCCTTGTACGTGGAACAATCGACTTTTACATCACATGGGAGCCGAAGGCCGGTGGAATGGCCAAACAGATCAACAAGGAACTTCTTCGGGAATATTACGACCAGCTGATGGACTTCAGCGCCTCGCTTCCTGTTTTTGACTCTCTGTCTTTCAACCCTAACGAGATGCTTGCCTCCATCCTCCGTTTCCCTGACGTGATGGACAACTCCCGGCAGGACATCATCACCGAGGAGAACTGGCCGGTAGTGGAAAAGGCTATTGATGAGGCTCTTGCCGCTGTCAATGACTATCGTGCGAAGGAGGGGGAGGCTCTCTATAAGGATGTCACCTCAAGGGTGCGGAACATCCTTGACCTTGAGAATCAGGTGGAGGGCTTCGAGAAGGAGAGGATCGACGCCGTGAGGGAGAAACTGATGAAGAATCTTGAGGCTCTCCAGCAGAAGGTGGATCCGTCCCGTTTTGAGCAGGAGATGATCTTCTACCTTGAGAAACTGGACATCAACGAGGAGAAAGTCCGTCTTCGCCAGCACTGCAAGTACTTCATGGACACCATTGACGGTGAGGAATATCCTGGCCGCAAGCTTGGCTTCATCATCCAGGAGATGGGCCGCGAGATCAACACGACCGGCTCCAAAGCCAACCACTCCGGCATCCAGAAGCTCGTTGTCCGTATGAAGGACGAGCTGGAGAAGATCCGCGAGCAGTCTATGAACATCCTCTGATGGGATAATCATAGCGCGCGTGTCGCGCTCCCCACGGAGCCTTTCTCGTTACAGAATGTCGGGGTACTGGCGGGCGAAAGTGGCGAACGCTCCGTAGAGGGCGGCTTCCTTGATGTTGGCGACGGGTGAAAGGTGTTTCAAGGAGGCCACACCTGCAAGCCCCCGCCTTATGGTGTCTTCCATGAATATGTAGGAGCGGGAAATCTGGCCTCCGACCAGTGTATTTGCCAGCGGAATAGACATCAGCTTTGGCCTGTTCCTGAACTTCGCCCTTCTTCAGGCCGTGGCTGCTCCAAGGGTGATGGGCGGGGTGCTGATGGCCTCGATCGGCCTTCTGGAGTCGGTACTCGGTTTCACCCCTGACCAGTGCGCCCTGATGATGGCCATCTACCTTGCGCTTGACGGCTACGGCCCTGCCTGCAACGTCAGTGGTGACGCGGCGATAGCACTCGTTATTGACAGATTATTCGGAGGAAAGAAAAATGGATAAGATATTAAAACTCATTCTGTCTTGTGCCTTTGTCATCGGGCTTTCTGTCCACGGACCGATAGCCGACGCGCAGAGAAGCACGGCATTCGATGCGAGATTCAAGATCGCCGAGGGCGCGGATCTCCGCATTTTGGACGACAACATCTGGGACTACAGCAAGGACACGATTCCTCCGAAATGGAAGGCGATCGGAGAGGATCCGCGTGATTTCAAAAGAGCACCCCTGTTCGCGAGATTGATTAAGGACTATCTTCCGGATGTTTTCGCTTTTCAGGAGTATTCTGACCACATGCACAAAGAATTCTATCATCTTGTGCGGAATAATGGCTATGTCATTGCTTGGGAATCGAAAAGGGATTGGAACAACACGCCGATCTTCTACAACAGCAAGACCCTTGAGCTATTGTACGTGAACTACAATCTCTACACTCCCAAGCAGTGGTGCAACCACGGCTCTAAATCATTCACTTCCGCCGTGATGAAAAGGAAAGCTGATGGAAAGACTTTTGCATTGATAGGCACACATCTCTGGTGGAAAAGTGACAAGGCCAAACCCGGCAGCACGATGGCGAGAGCGTCTCAGGTGCGTCTCGTGATGGCGGAGACCGAAATCATCAGAGCGAAGTTCGGTGACATTCCGGTGTTCGTGGTCGGTGACATGAACTGCGAGGAGGACACTGTCCCCATCCAGCAGTTTATCCAGGGCGGTTATGTGCCTTGCTACAAAGCCGCCACATTATACGGCGACACGCACAATGGTCATCATATCTGCGGACCCTCGGACGGATATTCCGTTGACAGCCGCAGACGCGGGCAAGACCGTACCTCAGGAGCGATTGATCACTGTCTGATCTACGATCCGAGCGGCAAGACCGAAGTCAAGGTGTTCGACTGCATAATGGAGAGCTATACTGTCGGGATCACAGACCATTACCCGAATCTGATTGATGTGAGGCTGTAGCGCTGTGGGGAAGGAAGATCATTAGTTATATAATAATTAGCCTTTACAGGATAGATCTCCGTGAGCAAATATATGGGTTTTGCTCACGAGACTGGGCTGTAAGGCGCTTTGGTGCGCGGAAGACCGGGTTTTGCTCACGAGACTGGGCTGTAAGGCGCTTTGGTGCGTGGAAGACCGGGTTTTGCTCACGAGACTGGGCTGTAAGGCGCTTTGGTGCGCGGAAGACCGGGTCTTGCTCACGAGACTGGGCTATAAGGTGCTTTGGTGCGCGGAAGACCGGGTCTTGCTCACGAGAGACTGGGCTGTAAGGTTCTTTGGTGCGCGGAAGGCCGGGTCTTGCTCACGAGGCTGGGCTGTAAGGCGCTTTGGTGCGCGGAAAGCCGGGTCTTGCTCACGAGACTGGGCTGTAAGGCGCTTTGGTGCGCGGAAGACCGGGTTTTGCTCACGAGACTGGGCTGAAAGGCGCTTTGGTGCGTGGAAGGCCGGGTCTTGCTCACGAGACTTCGCAAATGAGAGGCTTATTCGGTGTCTTGGACGGAAGTTGGTGAGAGCTCGGGTGGGATTATGGATTCGGGGCCGGTTTTGCGGGCTCCGGGTTTTATTTTGGCCTGGGACTTCTTGGGGGAGAGGCCGAGTCTCTCCAGCTTTTGGATCTTCTTGACGACACTCTGGTTGGACTCGGTCAGTTTCTTGGTCGAGGTCTCGTAGGCAGTCTGGGCCTTGCCGAGCATGGTTCCGATCGCCACATAGCTCTCCATCCAACCGCTGAGCTGGCTCATCAGCTCCTCGGCTGTCTTGTAAACCTCGGCGATGTTCTTCTCCTGGTTCGCCTGCTTCCATGCCATCTGGATCATATTCAGAACTATCACGAGAGTCATCTGGCTCACGATCAACACATTGTTGTCCTTGGCCACCTGCCAGAGCATCGGATCCTCCTCCAGCATAAGCCTGAACGCCCCCTCGACCGGGATGAACATCAGATTGTAGTTCACTTTCCGCCTCCCTTCCGGAATATACGAGGCGTAGTCCTTGGTCTTAAGCTCGTCCACATGCTTGCGGACGCTCTCGACATGGGCCTTGGCGAGCCTTACTCGATCCTCCACCTTCTCCGCGTTGATATATTCCTTGTAAGAGTTCAGACTGACCTTTGAATCGATGATGACGGTCGTGTCGTCCGGGTAAAGCACCATCACGTCCGGGATCATCGTCCTGCCGCCCTCGCTCTTGATCTCATGCCCAGCCTCGTCCGTCATCACGCTCTGGGTGAAGAAGTGCACGCCTTCCACCAGCCCGGCGTTCTTCAGCACGTCGGTCAACAGCATTTCGCCGAAGTCTCCTTGGACCTTTGAATATCCCGTCAGCGCGTTCGCCAGGTTCCTGGCCTCGTCTCCCACCGCCTGCGACCGCTCCATCACATTGTGAATATGCTCTTTCAGCTGCGCGCTTTGCTCCACGGCCTCCTTTCTGGACTCCTGCACGGCCTTGCCGAACTCGGCGAACTTCTCCTGTATCGGTTTCAGAAGATCGGAGATCGACTCCGCGCTCTGTCTCTTGAACTCGGAACTGTTGTCCGCCGACAGGGCCTTGAACGCATCCTTCATATTCTCAAGCTCTTTTGCATGCTGCTCCTTCTGCATATTCAAAGCCCTTTCCTGCGCCTCCTTCTGCTCCGCCATCGCCTTTTCCTGGATTTCCCTTTGGGCGGCCATAGCTTTCTCCTGAGCTTGCCTTTGTGTTTCAAGCGCTTTCTCCTGCTCCTCCCTGAGCCGGCTTTCATATTCATCCCTGGCCTTGAGTGTGCTTTCCAGCGCCGCCTTCTCTCCGGTCAGTTCCATCAGCTGCCTCCGGAGATCGTCCTCCGCGTCCTCATATTCCTTGGCAATCCTTTGCCTTTCCGCCATATTCCTCTGAATGACGACAAGCAGCGCCACCACGGCAGCCACCGCCACCGCCGAGATAAAAACTAATATCACCGTAAGATTCATAAACTAAATGTATTTGCGAAGCCAGTCTCTTAAAATCAAGTCATTGATCTGCTTCAGTTGGTCGTTTCCGACATAATGCTGTCATAATGTAAAACAACATTATGTAAAATTACATAATGTAATATTACGTAAAATTCCCATAAAATTCAACGAGAGGATAAAAAACATATATAATTGCAAAGAAACAGAAAAAGTTCGGTTGTTACCCCCTGTGATGTTTGGTCGGTTGTGACAAATCGCATAAATTGCTTTTTGTCCGGTTCGGAATTGACTGAAAAATAATTCCGGAACGGTGTCGCATTTTGGAAACTTTTATTATTTTTGCATTGAAAGATGGCTTGTGGGAAGTTAAGATTGGTGTTGATGGAGGACGCACGTGATTTTATAGAATCATTGCCCCGTCCTGCCGCAAATAAAATCTACTACAATATTCGTAGAGTTGTAGATGGTGAGCGTGATGCTGATTTGTTTAAAAAGTTGACAGGAACCAAGATTTGGGAATTCCGTACCCCCTATGGCAATATGACTTATCGTTTGTTCGCGTTTTGGGACACGAGAAAGGAAATGTTGGTGGTAGTCACTCACGGAATTGTCAAAAAGGTACAGAAAACTCCGCATAAGGAGATTGCGAAAGCGGAAACGATTATGAAGTCTTATTTTAATGAAAGATAAACGATTATGGCTGAAATGAAATTATATCCGTTGGAGGAGGTTCTTGATGAGCATTTTGGTAAGATTGGGACTCCGGAAAGGGACACCTTCGAAAAGGAGGTCACAGATGCGGTCAATGCCTTCAGACTTGGAGAGGTTGTCCGGGAGCGGCGTTTGGATCAGAATCTGACCCAGGAGGAGCTTGGGAAGAGGATGGGAGTCAAGAAGTCTCAGGTGTCCAAGCTGGAGAGAGGGGACGACATGTCCCTGCGCTCGATGCGCCGGGTTTTCCGCGCTTTGGGAGTCGAGTCCGCCACGCTTGATCTCGGGGCTGCAGGAAAGGTCACCTTGTGGTGACGGGGCGGGATCGGATTGATTGAAGCGAAGCCTACATCAACCCCAGAAACCTTGTGCGTGCGAGCATGCAGCATCCGAGCGATCCTGCCTTGCGCCCGAGTTTTGAGAACACGATGGTGGTGTCCTTGCTCACTATGTTAAGGGAGTATTTCTTGATCGCCGCTCGTACAGGAAGCATAAGATAGTCCCCGCCGACGGTCAGTTTCCCGCCAAGGATGACCATTTCCGGATTGAAAATGTTGATCAGTCCGGCTATGCCTCTTCCGAGGGTAGTGCCGATCTCTCCCATCGCATCGATCGCCACGACATCCTCTTCCTCGACGGCTCCAAGCAGGTCGTTGAGCGTCAGTTCTTTTCCTGTCTTGTATTTGTCAGCCAGCATAGACGGGCATCCCGCCTCCAGTTTCTCCGTCACTATCCGTTGGAGAGCCGAGCCGGAGGCTCCGGTCTCCAGGCAACCAATCTTTCCGCAGCGGCAGATCTGTCCGTTGTCCAGAAACGGGAAATGTCCGAACTCTCCGGAAAAACCGGACTTGCCATAGTACAGGTCGCCGTTCAGGATCATTCCCATGCCGAGTCCCCATCCGACATTGATGAACAGCACGCTCCTCTCTCCGTTGGCGATTCCGCTGCGGAACTCCCCGTAAGTCATTGCCCTGGAGTCGTTGTCGAGGGCTACCGGAACTCCGAGGTCTTCCTCAAGAATGGCGCTCAGCGGTTTGTCCTCGTTGATGAAATACGTGAAACTGTAGCCGGAAGCGGTGTTGACCCGTCCGGTAAGGTCAACATTGCACGCAAGCATGCGTTCGGAGCCAAGCCCATTGTCCTCAAGGGTTTTCCGGATGAGTCCGCAAAGCTTTCTGCAGGAATCCTCCGTGTTCCTCAGGGTGAACTCGACATCCTCGTCATAGGACAGTGTCTGTCCCTTGAAGTCCATTGTCATGATGTTGGCGTGGTTTCTTTCCAGATCCACTCCCACAAAGAACCCGGCCTCCGGATTGAGACCGAATATGCTTGGTCTCCGCCCGCTGGCCGAGCCTTTTTTTCCAAGGTCCTCCAACCATCCGTCATCAATCAGTTCCCCGACTATCTTGGTGGTGGTCGGGACGCTGCAGTTCAATTCACGGGCGAAATCTGCGATGCTGAAATCGCCCGAGTTCATGCACAGTTCCAGAATCTTTTGCTTGATTATGGAATTCTTGTCCGAGAGGTTCTCGCTGAAATATTTGACCATCCGCTTTATTTTCCTTTTGTCCAGTATTCCTCAATCTCTTCCAAAGTCTTGCCTGTAGTTTCCGGAACCAGTCTCCACATTATGAGAAGGTAAGGGACGCACATGGCGGCGAAGAGAAAGAATGTGCCTGCCGGAGTGAGTGTCTCAAGCATCCACGGCGTGAGCTGGCCGATCAGGTAGGTGCCGATCCATAGGGCCAGTCCGGCGATGCTCATCGCGAGTCCACGCACTCTGTTAGGGTACATCTCTGACAAAAGAACAAAAACAACCGCGCTTATGGAAATCGCCGTGCAGAAAACGTACAGAAGGAAGAACGTCAGCAGGAACCATGTCGGAAGGCTCTGTGGGAAGCAGAAGTACAGGCCTATCATCAGCAGACAGAGGATCATTCCGCCCACACCCCACCAGACCAACTGCTTGCGGCCTACCTTGTCGATGACCAGGAGGGCGATGACCGTCGTGAGCATGTTCACGATCCCCACAAGGACGGTCGAGAACATCGAACTCTCGCCTGACAACCCTGCGTCACTGAATATCTTGGGGCCATAGTACAGCACGGCGTTCACTCCCATGAACTGGCCGAGGATGGCGATGGCGCAGCCGATGAGGACAGCCTTGAATATTCCCGGCTCCAGAAGAGTCCGCCATTCGGACTTGGTCTCGCCGGCGATCGAGGCTCTGGTCTGTTCGATCTGCCTTGCCACTTCCTCCGGGGATGTGAATATCCCGCCGAGGATCCTTGCGGCCTTATCTTCCTTGTGCTTGGTGATCAGCCAGCGCGGACTCTCGGGGATAAGGAATATGACGAGGAGGAACAGAAGATCCGGAACAGTCTCGTAGCCAAGCATTCCCCTCCAGTACTCGGAATTGAATATTCTTGTCCAGAGATCCGTCGAGGTGGAGGTCACGTCGGCGCCCTTCAGGACAAAGTAGTTGATCAGGTAGGCCATCAGGAACCCTATCGTGATGGCCAGCTGGTAGAGCGACACGAGGGAGCCTCTTTTCTGCGCCGGAGCGATCTCCGAGATGTAGATCGGCGAGACGATCGAGACTATTCCTATGCCGAATCCTCCTATGATCCTGAAGACAACCAGCTGGTTGAAGTCGCCGCAGACGGCGCAGCCTATGGCCGAGACGCTGAACATCAGAGCCGAGATGAGCATCGTCTTCTTTCTGCCGAGATGGTCGCTCATCATTCCGGCCGTCATCACGCCCAGAATCGAGCCGATCAGAGCGCAGCCCACGTACCACCCTTCGGCGATCGTCGTCAGCCGGAACTGGTTCTTCACGATCTCGGTCGTGCCGGAGATCACGGCGGTGTCGTAGCCGAACAGGATTCCGCCTATCGCCGCCACGATGGCCAGGAACACTATCCGGGTCATATTTATGCTTTTGTCCATCGCTTATCGCATGTCAAAGTATTCCATGTACCTGTCGTAGAGATGTCCAGCCTGAAGGTAGGCCGACTGAGGGCTCATGAAGTGCGAGAACTCGAAGGTGATGGCCTTGTCGTAGCCGCAGCGCTTCGCCGCCTCAAGCTTCATCCTCAGTTTGTCGAACTTGATCGGGAGGAAACGGATCGGCATGTCCCGGTCGAAACTCTCGGCGTTGGTCCAGCACTGCATACCGTACTTGTCCGCCAGCTTCTTGTTGACAGAGAAGAACGCGTCAAGCTCGTCGTAGTCGATGTGTCCGTCCTGGAAGGCGCATGCGTCGACATATTCGTGGATTCCATCGAAGATCTCGTTCCATTCCCTCTCGTGCTGCTCTATCGAGACGGCCTGCTCCTTGGTCAGGTTGCCTCCGGCCGCATCTACCGCCTTCTTGCCGTCGATCCACGGAGAGATGAAGGTCGGCAGTCCGCCCGAGACCTCCTTGCACTGGCGCCCCATCGTGCGGAAGGACTCTATCGCGCCCTTGGTGGCACGGCTGATCTCGCCGCTGATGTACCAGCCGCCGAAGCTGTCGTACTTGCTGCCGTAGCGCTGCCAGATCTCGTCGATCACGTACTTGTTCGCCTCGACCTCGTAGGACATGTCGCCTGTGTCCCAGTATTTTCCGGAGTCGTACAGTCCGAGCCAGAACTTCATGCCGTATTTCTGGGCAAGGCGGCAGAACATGTCGATCAAGTCGGTCGAAGGCATGTAGCACCCCTTCTTAAGAAGGTAAGGTGACGGATAGGTGATGAACTTGCGGTAACCGCAGCGGATGTCGATCACGGTGTCGATGCCCATCGCCTTCATGTAACGGAAGTCAAGATCCCATTCTTTCTCGCCCCAGTTCTGGTGCGGAATGTCATGCGAGATCTCGTCCAGGAATGTGCCGGTGATGGGGAGGGCATTCCCGTGAGGGACGATCAGCCTGCTGTTGATGCTCTCGTCGGCCTTGAGCCTGAGGTCTTTACCGTTCTTCGAGGCCATTCCCATAGCGTTGGCGGCAATTGGAGCCGCCACAGCGGTCGCGGCGGCGATTCCGGCCTTCTTCAGAAAAGTTCTTCTGTCTGTCATGGTGCTTTCTTTATGTGATAGGTGATCCTTAAGTAATCCTTAGTAATCCTTAAAAGATAACTTAGTAAATATTGTCTTCGCAAAGGTAAGAATTTATTTCTTAAATTATTTTAATATTTATTAATTTATTTGTTAAATATTTGATGAAATATTATAACTTTGTAAAAATGTTAGGCTAACCTTTGTGGATAGATGACACTATTATTAATAACAACGCATTCTTTTATGAAAGAAACATCGAATTATTCATTCCCTTTCCTAAAGGTGGTGCTTGCGTCGGTTCTGTCGTTTTTCCTGTTCTCGGGAAACGTGTCGGCGCAGCCTTCCGTCAAGGGTAGGGTGACAGACCAGAACGGGCAACCGCTGCCCGGTGTCTCTGTCATTGTGGCCGGAACCACGAACGGCACGATGACCGGATCGGACGGAAGCTATGTGATTTCCGTCGCAAAAGGACAGACGCTGGAGTTCCAGTGTCTGGGCATGACATCGTTCCGGAAACTATGTGACGGAACCGTGCAGGTTTTGAACGTGACCCTGAAAGAGGACACTGCCTATCTTGACGAGGTGGTTGTCGTGGGTTACGGTACATCCAAGAAATCATCCCTGACGGGAGCGGTCTCGGCGATCAAGGGGGACGAGGTCCTGAAGGCTCCGGCCTCGAACGTCTCTCAGATTCTTGCCGGGCGTCTTCCGGGCATCTCCTCTGTGCAGGAGTCCGGAGAACCTGGTCAGGATCAGGCTTCCCTGCGTCTGCGCGGCTCGATCTACGGAATCGCCTACGTTGTGGACGGATTTCCGGTGAGTGACATCAACGACATCAATCCTAATGACATCGAGAGCATCTCTGTCCTCAAGGACGGAGCGTCTGCCGCTGTGTACGGATTGAAAGGCGCGGGCGGCGTGATGATCATCACGACCAAGAGGGGAGCGAAGGAGAAGACCTCCATCACCTATGACGCCTCGTTCGGTGTGTCGATGAACGCCAATTTCCCGGAGTTCATGAACGGCCCGCAGTTCGCCTACTATTATAATATGGCGGACATGATGGACCAGCTGGCCAGCGGAGCCATCACCGACCGCTCCCAGTACAATCCGTACTTTACTTCGGAGAATGTCGCCGCGATGACCAACGGCGACCCTACCGACGGTTGGGACAACGTGAACTACATCGACAAGGTGTTCGGCACCGGATTCACGCAGAAGCACAACGTGACCGTGACCGGAGGAAGCGACAAGACCCGCTACTACACCTCTTTCGGCTACTACGGGCAGGACGGTAACATCGACAACTTCACCTACAAGCGCTACAACCTGAGATCCAACATTGACTCGGACATCACTTCCAGGCTGCATTTCAAGCTGGGTCTGTCGGGTACGCTGGCTCACAGGGACACTCCGGGCTATGCCTCGGGAGGCACGGACGGCGGATACAGCGAGCTGGGATGGCTGTCGGTGGCAAACCAGACTATCGTGATGCATCCGTATCTCCCGGAGAGGTACGAGGGCATGTACACTTCGACGATCAAGAAGAACACCGGACTTCCTCAGAGTCCTCTCGCCGCCATCTATGAGTCAGGCTACAAGAAGACCCGCTCGATGGATCTTTCGGTCAACGCCACGCTGGCCTATGACATTCCAGGCGTGGACGGACTTGTCGCCAAGGTTGCCGGTGTCTATGACTGGAGCAACTCCTACAACAAGAATCTGAACACCCCTTACAGCACGATGGCTTTCGTGGACGGAGCATATTCGAAGAAGAATGACCCAAGGGGAGTGGACAACGGCATAAACCTCGGAGAGGGAACGTCCTATTGGCAGCAGATGGTGGGACAGGCCAGTCTTGAATATTCCAACACCTTCGGCAAGCACAGCGTGGAGGCCTTGGCGCTCATGGAGATCCGTGACACCAAGAGCAACAGTCTCGCGGCCTACGTCAAGGATCTTCCTTTCGCCTCGCTCCCGGAAATCAGCCAGGGCAACCCGACCAAGAACCCTGTCTCCGGAAGCAGCGGAGCGTCCAGAAGCGTCGGCGGAGTCTTCCGACTCAAGTACAACTTCGCGGACAGGTACCTCATCGAACTTTCGGGACGCGAGGACGGCTCGTACCTTTTCAGCGGAATGGACAAGTACCGCTGGGGCTTCTTCCCTTCAGCATCCGTCGCGTGGAGAATCTCCAATGAGAATTTCATGAAATCTGCTGATTTTCTCAATGACTTGAAGATCAGGGCCTCCGTCGGAATGCTTGGAAACGACGGTGTTCCTGAATATGCCTTCCTCAGCACCTACTCGCGCTATGGCCAGAAGGTGGGCTACAGGATGGTTGACGGAAGCGCTGCCTTCAATCCTGCCTATAAGCCGGATGTCGTGCCGTCGCTCAACTTGTCATGGGAGCGTTACCTTTCCTACAACGTCGGATTCGACGCGACCCTGTGGGACGGGCTTCTGGGCATGGAGGTGGACGGATTCTACAACTACACCTATGAAATCCTGACCGGCCAGGGCTCCGGATTCCCGGCTTCCATGGGTGGGTACTATCCGACCTACATCAATTATCCTGCGATCGACGCCAAGGGTGTTGACCTCATGGTCACTCACAAGAATCAGTTCTCTCTCGGCGGCAAGCCGTTCTTCTACGGGGTGAGCGCCAGCCTGACATATTCAAAGACCAGATGGATCAAGTACAAGGACAATCCTGAGGTCAGCGACAACAGGAAGATTGTCGGCAAGACCTATGGCTCCATCACGGGTTGGAAGACCGACGGGCTGTTCCGCTCCGAGGAGGAGATTGACAATTCCGCCTGGTGGGGATCACGCCCTAACGTGGGCGACATCAAGTTCGTGGACATCAACGGCGACGGCAAGATCGACTACGACGACTGGGGCTATTTCGGACGTTCCAACAGGCCTGAGCTGACATTCGGCCTGAACCTCAATTTCGAGTGGAACGGCTTTGATTTCAATGCCCAGTTCACCGGTGGCGCCTTGTTCGACGTTTCCCTTACCGGAACGTACTACAACGGCTATGATGACAACACGATCTGGACTCAGACTTTCAAGGAGGGAGGAAACTCTCCTCTCTATCTTGTGGAGAACGCATGGAGCGTGGACAATCCTGACGGTACCTTCCCGCGTCTAACCCTCGGCTCTCCGGGACACGGTGGTGACAACGGTGTAAGCTGCTCATTCTGGTGGAGGGACGGAAAATATGTCCGTCTGAAGTCAGCGCAGCTTGGCTACACTCTGCCGAAGAAATGGATGAGCCATCTTGGCGTGTCTTCCCTCAGGCTGTTCGTCGAGGGACAGAACATATTCACCATCGATGGTCTTCCTAAGGGAATCGACCCTGAGTCTCCGGGCGTGAACAACGGTTATTATCCTCAGCAGCGCCTCTTGATGGGTGGTGTGACATTATCATTCTAAAAGGACAGCTTGATATGAAATACATTAAGAATCTGATTTTGACAGTGTCGGGAATCGCCGTGGCGATGGGGGTGTCCTCCTGCAACTCGTTCCTCGACATGACTCCGACCGACAGCGTCTCGGACAAGATGCTCTGGAAAACCACCGCGAATGCGGAATATGGAGTGAACTACATCTATAGCTACATCCTGGACATGGCCGACGCCAACTCCGGACAGTGTGTGGCCGGCATGACCGACGCCCTCACCGACCAGTTGAAGTACGGCTCCTACAACTTCAACGCTCTGTGCTACATACCGAGCGAGATCGCCTACGGGGGATCTGTGTTGACAGCCAACTACGTGTCCGCGTACCTTGGCTACTGGGACACGATGTACAGCGCGATCAGAAAGACCAACCAGGGTCTGAACTATCTGGAGAAGTACGGTGAGATGTCCGGTGAGGACAAGACGAGACTCTCGGCCGAGCTGAGGTTCATGCGCGCATGGTTCTACTTCGACCTTGTCAAGAGGTACAAGGATGTCATCATCTATGACGAGGATCTGAGCGCCATCACGGCCAACAAGGCTCTCTCGACAGAGGAGGAAGGATGGAACTTCATCGAATCCGACCTTGAGTTCGCCGCCGCGAACCTGCCTGAGAAAGAAAAAGCGAACGGAAGGCTGAACAAAGGTACGGCCTATGCCTTCATGACAAGGGCGATGCTGTACGCCAAACGTTATGACAAGGTCGTCGCGGCCGCGGACAAAGTGAAGGAGTTGGGTTATTCTCTGGTCTCAAACTATGCTGATGTCTTCAACGGCAACAATTCCGAGGTCATACTTGAATATGTCTTCAACTATTCCGACAATGTGACCCACAGCTTCGACTACTACTACTCTCCGGGAGGCGACTACACCACCAAGGATGCTTCCGGCGGCGGCTACGGCACGCCGACACAGGAGATTGTGGAGTCCTATGAATATGCCGACGGCTCCGGTCTTCCGGACTGGTCGCCTTGGCACACAGCCGAGGGAACCGATCAGAATCCTCCGTATGAGCTGCTTGAGCCTCGTTTCCAGGCATCCGTACTCTACAACGGTGCGAAGTGGAAAGGGCGCACGATCGAGCCGTTTGTGGGCGGAGACGACGGCTGGTGCCAATGGAACGTGGTCAAGGAGCCTAAGGGTAAGACGACCACGGGCTATTACCTCCGCAAAGGTGTGGACGAGACGCATGACGTGATCGCCAGAAGCGAGAGCACCCAGCCGCTTGTCATCATCAGGTACGCCGAGGTGCTTCTGAACAGGGCCGAGGCCTGCTACCGTCTCAATGACGCCGCGGGAGCCAATGCCGCCGTCAAGGAAATCCGCGCCCGTGTCGGGCTTCCGTACGCTGACAAGGCGGGGGACAACCTGTGGAATGCCATCCGTCAGGAGCGCAAGGTCGAGCTGGCGTTCGAAGGCTTCTCCTATTGGGATCTCCGCAGATGGGGAGTGGCTCCGAACAACTATCCTGACGGACTCTCCGGCTATCAGGTGCATGGCTTGAAGATCGAGAGCGCAGGAAGTGGCTTCATCTACACCTATGTCTCTGTCGATGACAAGGACCGCAACTATCCTGAGAAGATGAACAGATTCCCTCTCCAGGACAGCGAGCTGTCAAGCAACAATGCAGTAGAACAATTCCCGGAATGGAAATAATCACGACTTATATGAAAAAGATCCACATACTGACGGCGGTTCTGACTCTTCTCGTGGCGGCTTCGTGCCATAGCCCTGAATATGTCGAGTCGACCGCGGAGCGTCAAAACCTTACCAGTTTCGAGGCGTTCTTCACATTCGGCCCCTTCATGGATCAGTCGATGTGCAAGCTGAACATCACGGACGAGAACGCCGATCGGTTCGTCATCCCTGTCCCTTGGTTTTTCCCTGAGACATCGGACAACGAGACATCACCTTACATGACCAAGGTCAGGGTGCAGGCTGCCTTGCAGCCGAACTGTACCATCGAGCCGGCGCTGACCCTTCTGGATCTGACCAAGGACAACATGTTCAGGTTCACCAACGCCAAGGGTGAGAGCAGGAACATCTGCATCACCGGAGAGAGGGTGAAGTCCAAGGCTTGCGACATTCTTGTCTTCTCCTTGGATGACCCCGCCGTCTCCGGCATCGTGGACAAGAACAAGAAGACCGTCACCCTGGTGTCCGCCGAGGATCTGAGCGCCTGCACCGCATCCGCACAGGTTTCGGCGCATGCCACCATCTCCCCTGATCCTTCGACTCCGCAGGACTACAACAAGGGTGTCAAGTTCAGGGTGACCGCCCACGATGGCCAGACCTTCTCTGAATATACCGTCATCAAGACTGTTCCTGACAAGATCGACAAGGGCTTTGACAAGTCATCGCTTGAGGCGTTGTTCAACTTCGAGCCTGTAAGCATGGCCGGACTCCCGGCCTACAACACGGCTGACATATTCCCGAGCCTTGCGGTGACTGGCGGCAAGCTTGTCTTCTGCTACGGCAACGGTTCCGCTCCTGTCTTCCTGAACGGCATCACCGGTGTCAAGGAAGGCGAGATCAATGCCGGCGGCGTCGCTCCGGCGGCTGTCACCAATGACGAGGCGGAGAACCTTATCCTCTGCAACCACGTTGACGGCGGCGGCGAGTTCAAGATTTGGAAGGCTACCTCTGTTAAGACCGCTCCGGAACTGTTCCATTCGTTCACCAACAGCACGGATCTTCCTATGGGGTATTCAATCAAGGTCATCGGCGACATTGACGGTGACGCTGTGATTGACATAACCCATGAGGGCATCGCGGGCGTGACATCCTCAAGCAAGGTGACGAGGGTCACTGTTGCCGGCGGATCCGTCGCCGATGTCTCGGTGCTCGATCTCGCGGGAGCCGGCCTCGCATGGGGCGGCGCTCCGGTGAACAACACCGACGCTGTGGCCGTGGCTCCTACGCGGAACGCCGGGATGTTCCTTTCTTACTACGATCCTAACGTCCTGCACTATGTCATGGCCGACGGCACGCTGAAGTCGTCGCTACCGTTCAACAACGGATCATCGTGGGCCTTGAATGTCAATAACCTGGACAGCAAGCAGTTCAATCACGCCACCTACATGTCGCTCTTCGTGGTCAGCCACTTCCCTCACTGGGGATGCGGCCCTGCCCTCTACCTGTACGACATCTCGGATCCGGCGGCGCTGTCCGGCAATCTGAACGAGACCACGTCGATAGTCCTCGGCAAGTCTTCCGTTGACTGGTTCCAGAAGGCTGACGCCGGCTTTGCCGCCGGAGATGTCGTTCTGGCTCCGACCAAGGACGGATTCAAGATGTATCTGTACTACTACGACCAGAATTCAGGAGTCCTCGGTGGCTATTCTGTGGATTGCATAAAGAAATAGTCAGATGAACCCTTTGAGGATATATTCCCTGATCGTTCTTGCCGCCATGACAATCATGTCCTGCGGAGGTTCCAAGGATAACCCTTGGAACCCCGACTGGGACAAACCGAAACCGGAGCCCGAGAAACCTGCGGAAGAGACAGGCAAGCCGAGGTACGTGTGGATTGACGCGGCGGCCAATTTCTGTGACTACGAGAACGACAAGGACAGGATAGCCGCGGATTTGAAGCGCATCAAGGACGTTGGTTTCACGGACATCATTGTCGATGTAAGGCCGACCAGCGGCGACGTGCTGTTCAAGTCCTCTGTCGCCAGTCCGCTGAAGAAGGTTGATGTCTGGAAGGGAAGCAGTTATGTGTGGGTTTCCAGAACCGGCACATACGACTACCTCCAGACCTTCATCGACGAGGCCCGCAAGGTGGGTCTCAAGGTGAACGCCAGCATCAACACCTTCGTGGGCGGCTACCTTTGCCCTTATGGCCTTGGAAGCGACGGAATGCTTTTCCGCGAGTCGGGAAGGAAGTCCTGGGCTTCGGTCATCAACGCGAAAGACGGCCTTGTCAGCGTCATGGATCTGACCGGCTCCGAAGACTACGGAGCCAGATTCCTCAATCCTGCCAACGAGCAGGTGCGGAACTATGTGCTTCAGATCATCAAGGATCTGGCTGCATACGATCTTGACGGCATCATCCTGGACCGCTGCCGTTACGATGACTATGGCCTGCAGAGTGATTTCTCGGATGTCTCGAAGAGAAAGTTCGAGGAATATTCAGGCCTCACCTGCTCTTCATGGCCTGGTGATGTGATGGCTCCCGGCACGACGGCGCTTGGGTTGAAGGCTGGCGAGACTGTGAAGAAGTGGCTGGAGTTCCGCGCGAGCGTCATCCACGACTTCGTCGCCGAGGCTTCCGACGCTGTCCACCGGATCAACAAGGACATCCGCTTCGGCGTGTATGTCGGGGCCTGGTACTCGACTTACTACACATCCGGCGTGAACTGGGCAAGCCCTAAGTACGATCCGAAGGCGGACGGCTATTTCTGGGCATCGGCGAACTACAAGAACTGTGGCTACGCCGACCACTGCGACTTCATGTTTCTCGGAGCCTATGCCGGCGCCGACAGCATCTGGGGCAGCGGTGAGTGGACGATGCAGGGGTTCTGCAAGCAGGGCAGGTCTCTCTTGAAGGGGGATGTCAAGTTCTGCGGCGGGCCGGACATCGGCAACTCCCCGGGGTGGACGAACGGCGGTCAGGCTTCCAAGATCCCGGATTCGATCAAGGCCTGCATCAACGAGGGCGATGGCTTTTTTGTGTTCGACCTCTGTCACATCAAGATGTACGACTACTGGGATGCCTTCAAAAAGGGATTCGATGACTATCTGAAAACTGTGAAAAAATAACAAAAACGCTAAAAATGAAAAGAATATCCATAATAATGCTGGCAGCGGCGATGGCTCTGTCCTTAGCCGCCTGCAAAGATGATTCGAACGACTCCGGGACCATCACCATTTCCGGGGAGGCCATGAATCCGGTGTTCACGTCTGCCGGAGGCACCTACACGGTTGAGTTCACTGCTGACAATGAATGGAGGGTGGCGGTTCCTAACACGAACCACTATACCTGGAGTTCGGTGACTCCGACCAGCGGCGGAGCCGGCAAGAATCAGGTGACAGTGACTGCCCTGAGGAACCCCGGCCACGACGGAAGGGAATATTCGTTCGACCTGCGCTGCGGACTGGATTCCAAGACTATCAAAGTGACTCAGAAACAGCTGAACTCCATAACCGTCACGCCGGGATCATTCGACATTCCTAAGGAGGGAGGCTCCATCGACATCAAGGTCGTGTCCAACATCGACTTCGACTACAAGATCGCCGATGATGCCAAGGAATGGATCTCCGCTGTCACGACCAAGGGTCTTGTTGAGAACACGGTGACTTTTGCCGTGGCCTCAAACGAGATCTACAACAAGTTCGAGGCCCGTCAGGGAGTGATAACCTTCACCAGCAGCGAAGGGTCGGAGGACATCGTTGTCAACCAGGCCCCTAACGAAAGATTCTTCAATGTCTCTCCTGAGAGCCTGGTGGCTGAGAAGAACGGTGGCGAGGTGACCCTTAAGGTCGAGGCCAACTTCCCTTATGAGGTCGAGGATCCTGATTCTGAATGGATCACAAGAGTCTCCGGGAAGGATGGTTCCTTTACTTATAAGGTTGAGGCCAATCCTGATTTCGGCTCCAGGGCCGGCGTCATCAATGTGACCACTGAGCTGGAGGATTACTCCGCGGCTGTCGAACTTAAGCAGAAGGGAACGGCTGATGTCAGTGTGCTTTGGCAGAAGAGGTATTCGGCTGACCTTGGCGCGATCGCCGTGGCCGGCGGGCCTCTCAGGCTTGCCGTGAAGGATGACATCCTGCTTGTCGGCAATGGCGGGAACAAACTCTACGCCCTGAACCGCCAGACCGGTGAATATCTGAAGGAAATAGCTGTCCCTGAAGGCCTTTCCGTCCACTCGCTTGTGAATGATGATGCCGGCAACGTCCTTGCCGCCGCGTTGACGCCATTTGGCGGCACGCTCCGGATCTACACGTTCAAGTCATTGGAATCCGCTCCTGAAATGCTTCTGGAATACACCCACAACGCTATCTGGAGCTCTTCGATGGGCAACATCAGGGTGCGTGGAGACGTGACCCGGAAGGCAGTCGTCACCGCTTTCGTCGATGTGAGCCAGTACTGGGTAGGATGGCAGATTACTGACGGAAAGGTCGGTGATGCGGTCTTCGGATCGATCGCTCCAGCCGCCATCCAGGTCTGGAATTCTTACGGAGCGTGTGTCGCGCCGGTTTCTGATGACTTGAATGACGGACTACTGTTCATTGGCTACTCCGCCGACGCCAACGGCAACTACGACCTGAACTGGTGCAAGGATGTGGCGAAGAGCGAGTGGCAGTCCGTGTTCCACACCACCAGCGGCGGCAACGAGAACTACAACTGCATCTCCGTGGCCACTCTTAACGGGATCCGTTTCTGCGCCGTCGAACGTGGAGCCCACTTCTCATATGGATCCTGCCCTGAGGTCTATCTGCTTGACATTACGAATCTTGGTTCCGTGAAAGAGGCTTACTATGCCGAAAGAGCGACCGTTGTCGGTGAAGGCACCTTCACGGGTGCCGGAGCATGCGGGGATGTCCTTCTCCAGACCTCGGCCGACGGTAAGTCCATGGACATGTTTGTCACGGACGGCAACTATGACTGCATCACCTGCATAAGGTTCACCGCACAATAATGTTAACTATGAATATAAAAAATGTTGATTTCGGCGCGATGGCGTCGCGCTATAAGGAGGAACTCCTCGGGAATGTCCTGCCTTTCTGGCTGGAACATTCCCAGGACACGAAATTCGGAGGTTACTACACTTGCCTGAACCGTGACGGAAGTGTCTACGACAAGGACAAGTTCATCTGGCTTCAGGGACGTGAGGTCTGGATGTTCGCGATGCTGTACAACAAACTCGCGAAGAACGAGGAATGGCTGAAGTGTGCCGAGCAGGGCGCCCGTTTTCTCATGAAATACGGCCACACTCCCGACTATGACTTCTACTTCTCCCTGACAAGGGAGGGAAAGCCGGTCATCCAGCCCTACAACATATTCTCCAACACATTCGCCTGTATGGGATTCGCCCAGTTGGCCGAGGCGACAGGCGATGAGGAATATGCCCGTTACGCCAAGGAGACTTTCCGCCGGATTCTGGAACGCCGTTCCAATCCAAAGGGAATCTGGTCGAAGGCTGTGCCGGGAACAAGGCCGCTGAAGGATTTCGCGCTTCCGATGATCATCTGTAACATGGCTTTGGAGGTCGAAAGGATCATCAACGACCCCGAGATGATGGACCGCCTGATTGACGAATGTCTGCACGAGGTTCTGGATGTGTTCTACCAGCCGGATCTTGGAGTGATGGTGGAGAACGTCTCTGCCGTTGACAATTCCCTCATCGACTGTTTCGAGGGCCGCAAGGTGAACCCTGGACATGATCTGGAAGCGATGTGGTTCCTTATGAACCTCGGAATCCGCCGCAAGGACAAGGCCTTGATCGACAAGGCTGTGGAGATCTCCCTTCGCGTGATCGACTATGGCTGGGACAAGGAATATGGCGGGATCTTCTATTTCATGGACCGCAAGGGCTATCCGACCCAGGAACTTGAATGGGACCAGAAACTCTGGTGGGTACACATAGAGTCCGCGATCGCGATGCTGAAAGGCTACCGCCTCACGGGCAACGAGAAGTGTCTGGAGTGGTTCCTCAGGCTGGATGACTACCTTTGGACCCGTTTCAAGGACAAGGAGTATCCCGAGTGGTTCGGCTACCTGAACCGCCGTGGGGAAGTCCTGCTACCGCTCAAGGGCGGAAAGTGGAAAGGATGCTTCCATGTTCCGAGAGGTCTTTATCAGATAGGCTCCATGCTGGAGGACATCTCTAAGGGGAAGGAGGCCTGCATCTGATGCGCGGACAGCCTTATCCAATTGGTCTGTTGATGTTTATGATCGCTTCGGTTCTGCTGCACTCGTGCGGCGGAACTGAAGTTTATTATGACGTGGTGGTTGTCGGTGGCGGTGCCGGCGGAACGTCGGCGGGTATACAATCGGCCCGCTCAGGGGCATCAGTGCTGATTGTCGAGGAAACTCCCTGGCTTGGTGGCATGCTCACATCCGCGGGAGTCTCGGCGTTTGACGGTAACTATCGTCTCCGCGGTGGCCTGTTCGGCGAGTTCTGCGACTCTCTGGCCGGACGCTACGGGGGCTATGAGGCCTTGAAGACCGGATGGGTAAGCAACATCCTCTTCGAACCGAAAGTCGGGGCGGAGATATTCATGAATATGGCAGGGCCGCTTGACGGACTTTCCCTTGCTATGGAGACGGGTTGCGTCCGGGCTGAGAAACTGGACGAAGGCTGGCGGCTTACGTTGGACGGACCGGATGGCCGTCGCTGCGTCAGGGCGGGGATACTGATTGACGGAACCGAACTTGGTGACATCGCGGCAATGTGTGGAGTGCCTTGCAACAGTTCTCCTGTTGACACGATAGCAGCGGTACAGGACTTGACCTACGTCATCACGGCACAGGATTTCGGCGCCGGTTCCGACAAGACGATCCCTTGTCCGGAAGGCTATGACGCTAAACTGTACGAGGATTGCCTGTCAAGAGGCCATTCCGTGGACATGATGCTTTCCTACGGGCGGCTGCCGGGCGGAAAGATCATGCTGAATTGGCCGATCGCGGGCAATGACTGCTATGTCAAAGATGTCACCCGTATGCCTCCGTCCGACCGCGCCGTGGCGGTTGACAGCGCCAAAAGGGTGGCGCTCGGCTATCTCTATTATATTCAGAAAGAATTGGGACTAAGGAATATAGGCATTGCGGAGGACGAGTATCCGACCGATGACGGTCTGCCGATGATTCCGTACTACAGGGACTCAAGACGGATCGAGGGGGAGGTGACGTTCTCCTTGGCGGACATTGACCGGCCATATTCAAACACCCTTTACCGCACGGCCATCGCGGTGGGGGACTATCCTGTTGACCATCATCACTATCGCAATCCGGATTGGAGGGATCTTCCTCAGCTGGAGTTCCATCCTGTCCCGTCCTTCTCGGTTCCTTTCGGGGTCATGGTTCCGAAGGAGGCCGAGGATATTCTTGTGATAGAGAAGGCGGTGTCCGTGACCTGCGTCGCGAATGGAGCTACCAGGCTCCAGCCGGTCGTGATGGAGATCGGCCAGGCCGCCGGCATCGCCGCCGCGGTGGCCGCGCGGAGGGCAGGTGGGGCGCAGCCGCGTCTCAGGGATGTCTCTGTGCGAGAGGTGCAGGAAGGGATTCTTGCCGCCGGCGGGTATTTGATGCCTTATCTGGACATCACTCCGGACGATCCACGTTTCGCTGCGGTCCAGAGGATCGGCGCCACCGGAATCATGAGGGGGGACGGCCGGTCTGTCGGCTGGTCCAACGAGACCTGGTTCAGGATAGATGATCCGGTAAGGGAAGATGAGATATTCCTTGATGACTATTATCCGGGGAAATCCCTTTCCGATCTGGGCCTTCCTTCGTTGGATTCGCTCACCCGCGGCGACTTCGCCGTCATCATCGACAGCCTCCTTCACCCTTTCGAGTCCCGTCAGGTCACGCTCACCGGCGCTTTGGCCGAATGATGCTTTCGCGTCCGGTGCAAACTTCCTGCCCGGCTTTGACAGAAACACCAATCAAAGGCTTACCTGCAGAGTTCCGTGGGATCCAATGAATCACCTTCATGTGATTTGATGATTTCTATAAAATTATATACTTTTGTGAACTGAAAGTAATACGTAAGGTGACTATGGGTTTACGAAATCAGCTCCTTTTAGACCTTTACAAGGACAAGGCAAGTGTTTTCACTATGCAGGGAATCGCCATGGCTTATGGGCAGGGACTTGAGCGGAATACTATTAAGAACAGGATGATCAGCTATGTTAAAAAAGGCGAGATCATCAATCCGAGGAAAGGAATCTATGCCAAGCCGGGTTATGACGAGAAGGAACTTGCCTGTTTGCTCTATACGCCATCCTATATATCTTTGGAATATGTGCTGCAGAGGGCTGGAATTATCTTCCAGTACAGCGACGAAATTACTTCGGTGGGTAATTTGAGCCGGAGCGTTGAAATTGATGGAAAAGTGTATCGGTATCGTAAAATCAAGGGTGAAATCCTGATTGACACAGCCGGCATCATCCGCGAAGGGAATGTGAACATCGCTACTCAGGAAAGAGCCTTCTTGGACACTTTGTACCTGAACAGCAATTACTATTTCGACAATCCCATCTCCCTGGACAAACAGAAGGTGCTTTCGCTCCTTTCCATATACAATAGCAAAACTCTCGAACAACGTGTCACAAAAATTCTTGGATAGAAGTGGATACGAACAGACATAAATTCTTCATGCTGCAGTTGCTTAAGGACATATTCTCTGACGCGCTGCTTTCCTCCGTAATGGCATTCAAAGGCGGCACTGCCACCATGTTTTTCTACAATCTGCCGCGATTCTCGACAGATCTGGACTTCAATCTTCTTAATGAGGAGAAGGAGACTGAGGTCTACGAGCGCGTCCGTAAGATTATCCTGAAATATGGCAAGATTCACGATGAGGCCATCAAACACTATGGCATCATCCTAGTGCTTGATTATGGCATAGGGCAGCGAAAACTCAAAATTGAGATATCAAACCGACTATACGAGAATCACTATGAAATCCGGAACTTTCTGGGCCTCCAGATGCGCCTTATGGTGAAGGAAGACATGTTCGCTCACAAACTGTGTGCCCTTCTTGACCGGACCGAAATTACCAGCCGAGATGTATTCGACTGCTGGTTCTTCCTAAAAGAAAGGACATCAGTCAATAAAGAAATCGTGGAATCCCGCATGGGAATGCCAATTGGAAAATATCTGTATAAGTGTATTGAGAGTGTCCAGAGTGTCTCGGAAAAGAGTTTGATCAGCGGCTTGGGTGAACTGACCGAAGGAGAAATGAAGAATTTCGTAAGGAATGGGCTGAAAGATGAACTGATTTCTCTTTTGACCATGTTCAAGGCTTTCCCTTCTTTTGTATAATGACTTTGAATTATTTTCGACGTGCTGACAAGTCGCCTGTTCAGTTCTCTATTTCGTGTCTTGTACGCCGATTACAATCCAAAATGGTTAAAAATCACCACGGGCAAATGGTGTTTTGCGGCGTGGCGCATCGACAAAGCCACCAGCGACAGTGTGAACGCGTCTGAAGTAGGCGAAAATTTTGCAGCCACCAACCACACGGATGACGTATTTACGTTCATTGGCATATAAAGCCAAAAACGCCAAAAAAACGAAGGAATAGGAATCTTGGATGTTTCGCGAATAAAATCCGAATATAATCCGCAGCACAATTTCTTGCCGCATTGGAAAAATTGGATTAATTTTGAAGTCTAAAACCCCGTCCGTCTATGGCAGAAAAAATCATCATTCTGGATTTCGGTTCGCAGGTGACGCAGCTCATCGGGCGCAGACTCCGCGAGCTGAACGTTTATTGCGAGATCTACCCGTTCAACAAGGTTCCTGCGCTGGACTCCTCCGTCAAGGGAGTGATCCTTTCCGGAAGCCCTTGCTCGGTGCGTGACAAGAACGCCCCGCAGATCGACCTCGGCGGCATCAAAGGCAGGTTCCCTCTTCTGGGAATATGCTATGGCGCGCAGTATCTTGCCCACAAGTTCGGCGGCGAGGTGCTTGGCTCCCTGGCCCGTGAATATGGCCGTGCGATGCTGGATGTCGTTGACCCTGAATCACCTCTGCTTAAGGGAGTTTCGGCTCACTCACAGGTCTGGATGTCGCACGGGGACACGATCGCCCGTCTGCCGGAGGGCGCGGAGGTGATCGCCTCGACCGAGAGCGTCACCAACGCTGCTTTTCACATCAAGGGCGAGCAGACCTACGCCGTGCAGTTCCACCCGGAGGTCTTCCACACGACTGAAGGCACGAAAATCCTCGGCAATTTCGCTTTGGGAATATGCGGCTGCAAGGGTGACTGGACTCCTGCCTCGTTCATCGAGACGACAGTAGCCAGCCTCAGGGAACAGATAGGGGACGAGAAGGTAATCCTCGGACTCAGCGGCGGTGTCGATTCGACGGTAGCAGGCGTGCTGCTGAACAAGGCCATCGGCCACAACCTCACCTGCATATTCGTGAACAACGGCTTGTTGAGAAAGAATGAATATGAGGATGTGCTGGCTTCGTACAAGGACATGGACCTCAATGTCATCGGCGCGGACGCGTCCAAGGAGTTCCTTGACGCTCTCGCCGGCGTTACCGAGCCTGAGGCCAAGAGAAAGATCATCGGAAGGCTCTTCGTGGAGACCTTCGACAAATACGCCCGCACCATCGAGAACGCCCGCTGGCTCGCCCAGGGAACCATCTATCCTGACGTGATCGAGTCCGCCGGCATCGAGGGCATCGCCTCCAAGATCAAGTCCCACCACAATGTGGGCGGTCTTCCGGAGAAGATCCGCGAGCAGTCGATGAATATTCTTTAGCGGTCGCTGAGCCTGTCGAAGCGACTATTCTTCTTCTGATTCTTTGACCGAGAACTCTGGCGGAATGATGGACTCCGGGTCGACCTTGCGGCTCCTGGTCTTGATTTTCGCCTGTGACTTCTTAGGAGACAATCCAAGATTCTCCAGTTTAGAAATCTTCTTGAAGACACTTTGGTTGGATTCGGAAAGCTTCTTGGTCGAGTCCTCGTAGGCCTTCTTTGCTTTTGTCAAGGCATCTCCTACCTGTTTGTAGTTGTCAAGCCATCCCTTCAGCTGGCTCATCAGTTCCTCCGCCGTCTTATAGACCTCGGCGATGTTCTTCCCCTGATCCGCCTGCTTCCAGGCCATTTGGATCATATTCAGGACAATAATCAGAGTCATCTGGCTGACGATCAGGACATTGTTGTCCTTGGCTGTCTGCCACAGCATCGGGTCTTCCTCAAGCATCAGCCTGAACGCCCCCTCGATCGGGATGAACATTATGTTGTAGTTCACCTTCCTGCGGCCTTCCGGGATGTAGGAGGCGTAGTCCTTGGCCTTAAGCTCGTCCACGTGTTTGCGGACGCTTTCCGTGTGGGCCTTCGCGAATCTGACGCGGTCTTCGGCGGAGACTGCGTTGACATATTCATTGTAAGCCTTAAGGCTGACTTTCGAGTCGATGATGACCGTCGTGTCGTCAGGGTACATCACCATCACGTCCGGGATCATCGTCTTACCGCCATCGCTCTTTATCTCGTGGCCCGCCTCGTCGGTCATCACGCTCTGCGTGAGGAAATGCACTCCCTCGACCAGTCCGGCGTTCTTCAGCACGTCCGTCAGAAGCATCTCGCCGAAGTCGCCCTGCACTTTTGAATATCCCATCAGGGCGTTCGCAAGGTTCTTGGCCTCTTCCCCGACGGCCTGCGAGCGTTCCATCACTCCTTTAATGTGTTCCCTAAGCTCGGCGTTCCGCTCCACGGCTTCCTTTCTGGACTCCTGCACGGCCTTCCCCAACTCGGCGAATTTCTCCTGCATCGGCTTGAGCATCTCAGTGATTGACTCTGCGCTCTGTCTTCTGAAATCACTGCTGTTGTCGGCCGAGAGAGCCTTGAAGGCGTTCTTCATATTCTCCAAGTCTTTTTCGTACTGCTCCCTCTGCATCCTGAGCGCCTTTTCCCGCTCCTCTTTCTGTTCGGCCAAGGCTCTGTCCTGCAATTCCTTCTGGATTGACAAGGCCCTCTCTTGCTCCTTCTGAAGCCGTTCTTCGTACCCCTCCCGTGTCCTGAGAGTGCTCTCCAACGCAGCCTTTTGCCCGGTCAGCGCCGTCAGCTCCCTCCGGAGTCCGTCCTCCGCGTCCTCATATTCCTTGGTAATCCTTCGCCTTTCCGCCTCGCTCCTCTGGATGACGATAATAAGCGAGATGACGGAAGCCGCCGCCAAAAAAGGTTATTACAGTAAGATTCATTGTTCTAAGTCGAATTTTATGAATATGTCTGATTCTTTTCTGCAATATTACATAAAAATAGAAAAAACGCAAAAAAACATAAATTGTTCACTCCTTACCTCCTGGATTACCCCCTGACGGCGGGAATGATGTCGTAAATTGCAGGGTGGCATTCTTGGGCTGGTGATTCTTGTGGGGAAGAAAAGATTTGCCTGGAGTGTCGGTTTTTGGAAACTTTTATTATATTCGCGATGTTTAGACTGATAGTGATGGATGAGGCCAGACTGTTTCTGGAAAGGATTCAGCCAGAGGCTATGAAAAAGATTATCTTCAACATTGACAGAGTGTCAGGAGGTGAAATTAATGGTGAACTGTTTAAAACACTTGAAGGGTCGGAGATATGGGAGTTTAGGACACTTTACAATAAGTTGGCGTACAGACTGTTCGCCTTTTGGGACACTTATGATGGCGTTTTCGTGATAGCTACCCACGGGATAATAAAGAAAACACAGAACACACCTCGAAAGGAAATCAGAAAGGCCGAGGCTGTAAGAAAGGAATATTTTAAAAACAGAAAACGATGGAATCGATAAAGTTATACACCTTTGAGGAGGTTAAGGATGAGTTACTCGGAAAGATTGGAACTCCAGAGCGCGACGAACACGAACGTAAGGTTGCCGATGCGATATACGCCTACCGCATCGGTGAGATTGTCAAGGAGAACAGGCTGCGGCAGAATCTGACACAGGAGGAACTCGGGAAAAGAATCGGGGTCAAGAAATCCCAGGTGTCCAAGCTGGAGAGAGGGGAGGATATGTCCCTGTGTTCTATGCGTCGTGTGTTCCGCGCCTTGGGAGTGACGACCGCCACCCTTGACCTCGGCGAGGCCGGAAAAGTCACCCTTTGGTAGGGGGGGGAGGGGAGAGGCTACCGGTTGAATGTCCTTACCGGACGGATCGGACGCGCCATCGCCGCGGCTCCGATGAACCAGTAGTTTGATGTCACTCCTCCGAGGGCCAGTCCTGCTCCTGATCTTGTACCTCCGTTGGACCAGATGATCTGGTTGCTCCACAAATAGACAATGGCAGGGTTGAAGTTTCCTCCGGCGCTTATGCCGCCGACATCGTAGTTCTTGTACCATCTCTCCCCCGTGCCGGTCAGAGCCATCCGGTCGCCCTGTCTGTTCCTCTTGGTATAGACATAATAGATGTAGTACCCGTCGTGGCCGTTCATCCCTTCGTACGTGCCGTTGAAATAGTTGGCGATGTTGTTTCCGGCGCCAAAGTTATCCAGGACATTGCTGTTGACCATAATCTTGAAATATCCCACCGGAGGCACCTGATAACCCGCAGGGGACGGATCATAGACGGTCTTAACGCCGGAATACTGGTAGTCATTGTTCGAGTCGTCTTTGTTCACCGTGCCGAAGGACTTGCCGGTGTTGTTCCAGAGATTATAGTAGTTCGTGTTCAGCCAATGTTCCTTTCCTGTCGTGTAGGAGATGTTGGCCCCGACGTACAGTACATTAGGATTCCTGATTCCGTCCGCTATGTTGACAAACTGCGGTCTCAGCTCGTAGTCATACTCACCGAAGTTGTACTTCACGACCGAGCCGCTGTTCATAAACCCTACGATAGGATCCTTTCTTCCGAACTGATAATAGACGTTGTTGCCGATCCAGTACTCGATCTTCTTCTCTCTCTGTTCAAGATTAAGCGTCACTGTGTTGCCGCTATGTGCCTGTCTGAAGACCATTGTGCCGGTACGTTTCATATACCACACGTTCTTCGGGTCGCACCAGCCAAGATTGTAAGGAGCGGACGTGAACTGACCATATTCTCCGTTCCAGGCGTCGAAGACCACGTCGCCGTTTCCGATGACACCGTCGGTGTTATTTCTGAACCAGTGCTCGTCAACCCAGATGTGCCAGCTCCAGATGATAGTTCCGCTTCCGTCCTTTACCGCCAGCACCACATTCCCTTGCTGAAGCTCGTCTCTGTTGACCTTGAACGTCACGTAGTCGTAGCCGTCCGGTCCGTTTGTCTCCAGTTTGACATCCGAGACAAGGTTATAGGCGTCCTGCCAGACCAGAATGGCGCTTTGCGCTCCGGAGATTCTTGCTCCGCTGATCGCATTGCCATTGTAGTCAGTGAATCTTCGCAAGGCTGTTCCAACGCCGGAGATGTCTCCGTTGCCGAATGTATAGCAGCTTGAGTTGAGGCTTCCGTTGGTTATGGCGTTGCCGTACACGAGAGGCAACCTGTAGTGGCCTGGGGCGTTCACAACGTAGCAGTTGGCGGTGTTTCTCGTCCCCGTGACCATCGATAGATCCCTTGGATTTGATTCTGAGGCGACTTCCGGATTAGTCCGCATCTGCCAGTCTCCCTCCCAGTCGGTTCCTGTTATCTGAGGGAAGAAGGAGAGGTCGTAGCGTGTGCTTGTGAAAGAGCCTGACGCACTCCACGTGTTTTTCGGAATCCACACCTTGGCGTCGATCTCCGTGTTGACCTCGTCCCAGTACTTGCTGATGAATCCGGACAGTTTGCCGTCGTTCGGGAAAGAGGTCTTCCCCTTTGACGCTTCCGCCGTCCACGGCACGATTTCCTTTATTGAAGGGTTGTTGGCTCTTTCCCTCCAGCTCAGAACTTTGTAGTATGCGCCGTCAATCACTGTCTGGTTGACGACAATCCTGCCCTGGGCATCAGAGAAACCGCCTTTCGACGGATTGTCATCATTCACGGCCTGCTCGCTTCCGATCACCTCGAAATGATAGATCCAGTTTGATGAACTGGTCGAGATCGTATAGACATATTCCTTACCTGGTTCCCAGCGCATCACCTTGCTGTCGATGATCTTCCCTCTCAATGTGAATGTCTGTCCGTCTTTCCCTCTTTTGAAGACGACCGCGATCTCTGCATCTGAAGGGATTTCCTGCGGAATCAGCATAAAGGTTTTCTCCGGCATCCTGTCGTTCAGAACGACATCGGATGACTCTCCGGACGGCGATGAGGCCACTCCGTCAACCTTGTAGTTGAAAGTTTGTGAGTATGTGCGCTCGGCGGCTCCTTGCTCCGACCAGGCAAACTCTTGGGTGTCATAGTTATAGGTGCATTTGCCGCTTCCTGCGACACCGCTGATTGAGATGCTTTCGACCACACCGTCCACAACATCTCTGACGGCGAACTTTATGGCGGAAAGGGCGTGTTTGAAATTCATCGGCACCTTGCCGTTGTCGCTGCCTGACTTGTCACAGAAATTAGTGGCGAACATCAGGTCTGGCTGGCGTTCGGCGTCGTGGCCGCTGGTTCCGTTTGGAACAGTATAGCTGAAGGTCGTTTTGACAAGGCCGATGTTCAGGTCTGTCATCGGTTCGGTGGCAGACTCTGTTCCGGTCGAAAGGGCGGCCAGCGGAGCGAATGCGACGAAGCGAAGTTTCTTGCCGGCCTTCGGCCAGTAGGTCAGCGGATCCGTTCCCCAGACGTCGCCTCCTGAAATCGGCTTCGCGGCGGAGAATTCGGGAATATGTGTTTCTCCTGTGGACGAGAACCCCGTCACGCCGAAGCCATCTGACGCGTTTGCTGCCTTGAAGTCGGAATATTCATCGACAGGCGTTGACCTTGTGACCACCTCCTCTGTCGGCTTCCGGTCTGTGATGTAGGTGTGGATGTACAGCGGTATGCTCAATCCATCCGAGCGCAGGGCTATTGTTTCCGGTCCGGCCGAGGTGTCGGCGGGAGTCAGGGAACGAGTCGGGTCGTCGGCCGGTTTCCCAGTACTCACGGCGAACATAAGTTCCTCGTCGAGGATTCCCTCGTCACCGGCCTCCCACACGCAGGAATAAGCCGCCAGTGAGATGGCGACCGTCAGCCCTATTGGTTTGAGGATGTTCAGATGTCTGGAAAACAGAGTCATAGCTGTAAAGCTTATAAGTCAATGATTACCTTTCCACCGAATTGCCATTTCTCCACGGTGACGCTGAATAGCAGTGGAGTCGCCTTTACGGTGTAGCGGTACTCGTAGTTGCGGATTATGTCGAAACGATTGCCGTCGTCGGCTGCTGTTGAATAGTCCCGGAAATCTATGCGGTAGGTGTCACCGCTGCCTTTGACTGTCAGTTCGATGAACGAGCAGTCGCCTCTGGCGGTTCCGGATGGACCTGCGTTGAGATATTCAGGGACATAGATTGTCCAGGCTGTCCTGTCCTTGCTTTGTGAGAAGGAAAGTGACGTGCCGGGATTGTTGTCCCCGGCTTCGCCGCTGAGGTGTACGGCGTTTGACTGAGATGTGTTGGTGTACATTCCAATCGGGGCGCAGGCGTATGTCCGGTTGTACTTTTTGAGTGTCACCGAGGTGATTTCTGTGCCGGATTCCGCGCATAATGTGATTTTGGCGAAAGCCCTGAGTAAATCGATCTCGCCAAGGTAGGTCTCAACGTCAGAGCGGAAGTACAGCGCTTCCTGTGTCCTCACTCCGTACATCGGGATTGGAGTCGCGGCTGACGGGGTGAACGGGTCTGTGTCAGTCCCTGTGTACGTGCCCATCGCCCATTCGGCTTTGCAAACATCCTCGATGGTTGTATTCCCGGCTTTGAGTCCGGTCGGTGCGTAAGGCCAGTTGGCCAGCGCCACTATCTTGAACCTTCCTGACGGCGGATTGCCTAAAGTTCCACGCAACTCCCATTTGCTTGGGTATTCACTCTTGTCCACCGGACGTACCTCGTCAGGCGTGAACTGTTGCAGGAATCTGTTGTTGTCATCGAAGAGAAGGATTCTGAGACCAGAAATGTCGAGGTAGTTCTCGTAGCCTGTCCCTGGTTCATCTGTCCCTGTCAGAGCGCGTGTCTCTCCTTCATCTCCTGTGCTTATGCGAAGGCTTACCTGCACGGAGTCGTCGCCGCAGATGACGGCCCCCTCCTCGAAAACAAGTTTCTCGCAGGAGAGAAGCGTCACGCAGCAAAACACCGCCAGCGTAAGAATATGCAAAGCCTTTTTCACCGTATTCCTTTTCTTGTCACACTATAGGTCGGTATTCTGGAGCACCACCTTCCAGGAGTTGATGTAGATGTAGGTGTTGACCCAGTTCTCATTTTTGTCGAGGAAGAACACCATATTGTATTCATCCTGACGGTCAAGGTACTCCTGGTCGGAGATGCCTTCGTTGTAGTGTCCTTTTATAAGAAGGGCGTAGTCGATGAGGGGGACGGAGATCACGATGGCTCCGGTCTCCCTGTTGCGGATCGATAGCCTCGGCCGATGCCCGGTCACAAGCCTTCCTGTTGTCAGTTCCGCCAGCGCCACCCCGAATGTCTCTTCGGACGCTCCGACTTCAGCGGAGCCTGAGGAAACAGACCAGGCGCGGTAGGTTATGCTGTCGCACGGCTGAAGGCTGTTGTCCCAGTCCATTTTCCCGTTGTCGTCCGTGATGAAGAAATCGAATTTGTCCTTGTCCACTGGTTTCCCTGAAAGGTGCTGAAGAACGACCCTGAAGTTGTTGGTGTCCTTCATCAACGGCATTGTCACTGTGACTTCGCCCTCGTCAGCGGTGAAGTCCGCCTCGGAAAGATGACCGTAGTAAATGTCGTCGAGTCTTCCGTCCGTGTAGGCTGAGCCGTTGTCCTGACGCTTCGTGTCAAGTGTCCGCACAAGGTCCTCGCGCCTTGCCTCCTTGTTTTCTGAAGCCCAGGATCTGTACTCTCCGGCATCGCACCAGGCGATCAGTTCGTACTTTCCGGCCGGCACGTCGATTTCCATTGAATACCCTTCAGCGGCGAGATTGTCACCGCTTTCTGTCTTTGTCAGGACTATGCCGCCGTCTTCGTCCAGAACGTAAAGCGTTACTCGGCGCACCTCGTGGGCGAAGGCGTCGGCGAATTTTATGTTCCAGTCGTAGCGGAATCTCACGCAGTAGGAGACTGAGCAGTCGCCCTCGTCCTCAAAGATGAATCCGCCGCAGGAGACAGCTGTTCCGCACACCATCGCAGCGGCGAGCAGTCCGGCGATTGTCCTTTTGAATACAGACAGCATAATAGTTGTTTTGATTGTTCCCCGGAGGGATACCGCCGTTCAGGCGATACCCCTCCGGAAAACTATGAATATATTAAAGATCCACGCTCTGTCTTACAACCTTCCAGGAGAGCACATTGATCTTGGCGGCTACAAAGTAGTTCTTGACATCGTCATCGTTAGGGATGATTCGCTCGTCAGGAACATTGACGGCCTTTCCGAGATTTCGGATGCTGTTGACCGTGATGATGTAGTAGTGGTTTCTCACCACACCGTAGTTGCCCTCTTTCTGTACATAGTCGGAATCGTTGTACTTGCCGTCGTCGCGCAGGTGCTCGATAGGAATGTTGTAGTACATCATACCTTCCTTGTAGAATGAGCATCCTGTGTTGTACTTGTAGGCTTCGTCACCGTTGAGAAGCTTGTTGATTTCGGCTGTGGTGGCGTCCTTGGTAGAGGTTTCACCTGCTCCAAAGCAGTAGTTGGAGGCCTCCTTCAACTCGACGTGAGCGTAGCCGTCGGCTGAGATGACAACCGAAAGGTCATCGGCGGTCACCTTGGTGTAGGTGGTGTTTCCTCCGCTCACGGTCTTTTTCCAGATTCTGTTTGTCGTGCTTGCCTCGAAGCTGTTGAGAGCGGCGGCCTTGTAGTTGGCCTCGTCGTAGAGAGAGCCGGCGAAGTTGTACAGAGTGACGGCATTGCCTTCCTTGTCGGTCACCTGAGCCTTGAGGAGGACACTGGTGACGGTGCCGCTGAAATTCTTGCCGAGAACCTCGGGGGCATTGGTGTTCTCCCTGCAATAGGCGTTGCCGTTTATTCCGACTTTCAGGTCGTTGTAGGTGATGTAGTTCAGCGTGGCTGTCTTCTCGTCGTATTTGTCCACGCTGGAGCCGTAGGTGCCCGGGTAAATCCCGGTGCCGTAGTTGGTGGACTTTCCCCAGTAACTTCTGAAGTTGGCGGCGTCATTCCACTTGAATCCAAGGGTTTCCTCGGTCCAGCCAGTGTTAATGTTCTTGAAACAGTAGGAATCCTTGGTGGTGGCGTTGAGTCCCCATCCTGTCACATTGAAATAGAGATCCTTTGAGGTTCCGTTCACCGTGAAGCTTCCGATCTTTCCGGATGTCCCGAGAGATTCGGCGAATTCAACCTTGACCTTGACCGCGAGTCTCTCGACGTATGCCTCCACAGGATTGCCCTCGGCGATGGCCAGAGCCTCGCTCTCCTGGAAGTTGGAAGCTTTGAGTTTGGTGCAGTAGTAGCCTGACACGGCGTCGCTGTTGTCGAAAGATGAGCTGGACATCATAAAGTTAGTCCAGTTGACCTGATCGTTCTTGTCAGCGGTGGCGATGGCTGACTGCACGGCTTTTGATGCCTCCTCGATGCTCTTGTTCTCGATGTTCGCACCGATCCATTCGTCCTCGGAGTTGAGGATGACTGACATATAGACCGGGTACTGCTTGGATTTCAGCCCCCTGAGAAGAACCACACCATCGGAGAGTTCCTCGATGTTCTTGTCTGTTGACGCGCCAGCCCCCTGGGAATTCATCTTAAGGTCTGTTTTCTTCACGTACTGGCAGAATGAACCGTCGGCGTAGTAGAAGATGAAGTAGGCGTTGTTGATTTTCTGCTCGGCGGCCGTACCGTAGTAGAAAGGCGGCTCGGCGGCCTGACCTTTAGTCACAGGGTCGGAATAGGCGATTTTCACATTGATGTAGGCGTCTCCGTCTTTCAGAGTGTTTCCAGACTCGTTTTCCTTGTCGCAGGCAACGAGCGCGGCCAGTGCGAGACCGGCAAAAAACAATTTCTTGATTTTCATATAATTGTGTTTTTATAGTTTGATAAATTATTCTTGGTCAACATATTCGGAATATTCATTGAATATCTCTGCCTGCCGCAGCGCCTCGACGACACCTTTTCTGGACGCGTTGCCGAAGTGGCGGGCGGCGTCGGAATATTCCTTTGACATCACGGCCAGCACGCCGCGGGCATATTCAGCATCGCCGCTTTCCCCAGCCTTCTCAAGCCGTTTCACGGCTGTGGCGAGATCCCCGCGCTCCATCGCGGCGTTGGCGGCGTTCAGGTTGGCGGTCGGATTGTCAGGGTACATCACCGCGGCGACCTCAAACGCCGTGTTGAACTCAGGGCTGCCCGGCTTCAGGGTCTCGGCGGCGATGAAAAACTCCTCAAGGGAGAGTTTGCCCGGCTTGGTCCTCATCACCAGAAGAATCTCCTCAGGGTCGCTGTAGCTGCGGATGCTGTAGTCAATCCTGTATTTTGTGCATCTGAGTCGAGGATAGACCGTCTCTTTCATCACCGCGTAATCCTCCGGGTAATACTTCTTGATTCTCCATTCACGGACATCAGGGTCAGAGTCTTTGTCCTTTGCAATGGCGAGAATCTTGTCTTTGGCAGGAAGTGAGCACGTCTCAAGCCATCCTATCAGCCCCTCCCAGTTCTCCGGTTCGTGCTCGAAAGTCACTATCGCAGGGTCGAACCTGTAGAGATTCAGCACATACTTCCGGATTGTGGCGGTTCTTTCCCTGGCCAGATCCGTGTTGTGGGCGTACGTGCCTTCGGGAGACGCGAATCCCTTGAGCTTTATCGAGGTCACGGTGATGTCCTTGTCGCTTCTTATCGAGTCGATGGTGGCGCGTATCTTTCCGAGTTCCGCGATGTTGTCGTGGTAGTCAGGGTAGATCTCGGTTCTGTCAACCGGAAAGTCAATGTACGCCGTTCCGCTCAGGCTGCGGGTCTTTGTCTTTTCCCTTTCCTCAGGGCAGACATAGATCAGTCTCGGAACCTCAGGAATCCAAAGGACTCTCGGGAGAAGCTCGGCGCTTTGGTTGTCCAGCCGACGTTCGCAGCAGGAATATTCGCTCCGGTTCAATACAAGGCGGCTGTTGTTCATCCAGTCCTTATGCGGCGCGGTGGCGTGGTAGGAAAGGACGTCATCGCCCGAACCCGCGGTGAAAGATGTCTCGTCACTTCCTGAGATCATCCTGCCGCCATCCTTGCGCAGATAGTAGTAGTAGCGCTGGCGGCCGTATATTCCGATGGCGGGAAGTGCCAGAGAGTCGCTTCCTTTTACGAGAAACGGTGTGAGAAGGACCGCTTTTGTGTTCTTTACCATCAACTCGCTCAGGTCGAGTTTCATATCGACCACAACATTTGATCCGTCCCTCGTCACTTTCGCGTTTTCCGCGATCACGCCTCGCATCGAAGGAGCGGATTTGCTGCTGACCACCTTCACGGAGGTTGTTTCCTGCGCGCCGGCCGCTGTCGTTGCGCCAACCAAAAGCGCAGATACCGCGGTGATGAATATGATGTTTCTTTTCATTGGCAATATTTCTTAGAATAGGTAAACAAGGTTTACAGACAGTTTTGTGACTCCGAAGTAGTCGTGAGTGTCACCCTCTGCGATTTTCTTGCCGCAGCCCGCGCATCTGAATGTGTCGTACCAGCCGCGGACCCATCCGGCTCCGGCCTCGGCCTCTATGTTCCAGTGCCGTCCCAGAATCCAGGAGTAGCCATAGCCGAGTCCGGCTCCGGCCATCCAGCCTTGGTAGCGTCGGTCTTTGAGGGCGCTCCAGTCCGTTCCGAAAAAGTTGGCGTCAACGTCAATGCCACCGACGTTGAATTGTCCTCCCAAAGCGTGAAGCCCGAAAAAGTGACCCGCCCAAGCGTCGCAGGTCCAGACGCGGATCTCCGGTTGGAAGAGCCAATGCTTGAATTTCCTGTCACCCGGAAATGTCCACGGGTTGAGGTCTCCTGAAAGGTCGATTGTCCATCTGGGGGCGACTTTGAATTCCAGACCGGCGTTCATTGTAGAGGTGGCGTCGTGGATTATGTTGGTCTTGACAGCCGCTTTCTGGGCGCTTGCCGACGGACACAGCAGCGGTAGAAGAACCAGAACAAGGGCTGCGCCGAGAACGCCGCGCGTCAAGCGCGATGATTTGGAAGTTGGGTTGTTCATATCTCTTTAATTATCTGTTGGATGGAAATGAATCCACTCAACATCCTAATGTTGTACCTTACATTTTCTATCAGGACATCTCGCTCTGTTCCAGAACTATTCCGTAGTCATTTCCAAGACGGAGCGATTGTCTTAATTCTCGCAATCCTATAAATATTGCAATCCTAATAGTCACCCTGCGGCAGGGTAAAAATCGTACAAAGATAACACTTTATTCGTGATATGGCCGATTTTTTTTTCCAATATTCGAGACAATATTCGAGACAATATTCGAGACTCGTTCCATATAGACCCCGTCATAGCGCGATTCAATCGGAAGTCTCTGCCAAAGTATGATGATATGTTTGAAATATTGCCTAACTTTACAAGATAATAACAACTACATTGCAATATGACCAATAACGAATCCGCGCCCGCCACCGGCGGACGTCTCCTTTCCCTTGATGCCTTGAGGGGCTTTGATATGATGTTCATAATGGGTCTGAGCGCCATCATCGTGAATCTCTGCGGACTTTTTCCCGGCGGAGAGAACTGCTGGCTCGCTACCCAGATGTCACACGTTGATTGGGAAGGCTTCCGTCACCACGACACGATTTTCGCCCTCTTCCTGTTCATCTCCGGGATGACGTTCCCTTTCTCGTTCGCCAAAAAGACGGCGAAAGGAATGTCCCGGCGGGCTCTCTGTCTTGATGCCCTGCGCCGCTGCTGCGTTCTGATATTCCTCGGCTTTGTCTATCAGGGAATATTCCAGTTCCACTTCGCCACGCAGAGGTTTCCGAGCGTGCTCGCCCGCATCGGACTCGCCTGGGCGATCGCGGCCATCCTTTATATGTTCACAGGCAGGAAGACCCAATGGGGCATCGCCGCAGGAATCCTTGTCGGCTATTTCCTTCTCCTGAAGTTTGTCGTAGCCCCTGACGCTCCCGCCGGAGCCGACTCCTTCTCCACTGAGGGCAACATCGCCTACTACATCGACAGGGTACTGATGCCGAACCACATCTACAAGAAAGGCCTTGGTGACCCTGAGGGTCTGCTGAGCACAATTCCTGCCGTAGTAACGGCTATGCTCGGAATGTTCACTGGCCGCTATGTCAAGGAGTCCGGGGATTCCGGAGAGCGCAAGACCGTGAAGATGCTTGCCGCCGCCGCTGTGATGGCTGTGCTCACGATAGTGTGGTCTTTCTGGTGTCCTGTCATCAAGAGCCTGTGGACCAGCACGTTCGTGCTTGCAGCCGGTGCCTGGTCAGTCGGAATGTTCGCACTGTTCTACTACCTCATCGACGTGAAGGGCTGGCGCAAGGGTGTCGTGTTCTTCCAGGTCGTCGGAATGAACTCGATCACGATTTATCTCGGCCAAAGGATTCTGAACATCAATTCCATCACGAAGTTCTTCTTCGGAGGCACAATGGATCTTCTTCCCGAAAGCTGGTCCAAACTGGTCTTCAGCCTCGGCTATTTCGCCGTCTGCTGGCTCTTCCTCTACTTCCTCTACCGCAAGAAGTGCTTCCTGAAGGTGTAGCCCAGCGTCCGTCGCAATCGCAAGAAATGCGTTCCGTCCTTGCCACATTGCGAAAAATGCCGTAATTTTGAGGTCTAAATTTTTCCCCGTCCGTCTATGACAGAAAAAATCATCATTCTGGATTTCGGTTCGCAGGTCACGCAGCTGATCGGCCGCAGACTCCGCGAACTGAATGTTTATTGCGAAATCTATCCGTTCAACAAAGTTCCGGCTCTGGATTCTACCGTAAAGGGAGTCATCCTCTCCGGCAGCCCTTGCTCGGTGCGCGACAAGAACGCCCCGCAGATCGACCTCAACGGCATCAAAGGAGTCTATCCTCTTTTGGGAATATGCTACGGCGCGCAGTATCTCGCCCACAAGTTCGGCGGCGAGGTGCTCGGATCGCTTGCCCGGGAATATGGCCGGGCGATGATGGATGTCGTTGATTCCGAGTCACCTCTGCTTAAGGGAGTCTCCGCTCATTCGCAGGTCTGGATGTCCCACGGTGACACGATCGCCTGTCTTCCTGAAGGAGCCGAGGTGATTGCCTCGACCGAGAGTGTAGCCAACGCCGCATTCCACATCAAGGGTGAACAGACTTATGCCGTGCAGTTCCATCCGGAAGTCTTCCACACGACGGAAGGCACGAGGATCCTCGGCAATTTCGCTCTCGGAATCTGCGGCTGCAAGGGTGACTGGACTCCGGACTCCTTTATCGAGACGACCGTCGCCAGCCTCCGCGAGCAGTTGGGGGACGACAAGGTCATCCTCGGACTCAGCGGCGGTGTCGATTCGACGGTGGCAGGCGTGCTGCTGAACAAGGCCATCGGCCACAACCTCACCTGCATATTCGTGAACAACGGCTTGTTGAGAAAGAATGAATATGAGGATGTGCTGGCTTCGTACAAGGACATGGACCTCAATGTCATCGGCGCGGACGCGTCCAAGGAGTTCCTTGACGCTCTCGCCGGCGTTACCGAGCCTGAGGCCAAGAGAAAGATCATCGGAAGGCTCTTCGTGGAGACCTTCGACAAATACGCCCGCACCATCGAGAACGCCCGCTGGCTCGCCCAGGGAACCATCTATCCTGACGTGATCGAGTCCGCCGGCATCGAGGGCATCGCCTCCAAGATCAAGTCCCACCACAATGTGGGCGGTCTTCCGGAGAAGATGAACCTGAAGATTGTCGAGCCGCTGCGAGCGCTTTTCAAGGACGAGGTCCGCAGGGTCGGCAGAGCCTTGGGCATCAAGGAGGAACTTGTCGGCAGGCATCCTTTCCCGGGACCGTCACTCGCCATCCGTATCATAGGCGACATCACCGAAGAGAAACTGAACGTTCTCCGCGAGGCCGACGACATATTCATAAAAGGGCTTCGTGAATATGATTGCTCCTCCCTTCACCTTCCGTCCGCTTCCGATCCTCGTGTGGAGGCCTCGAACCTTTATGACGCCATCTGGCAGGCCGGAGTTATCCTGCTGCCTATCAAGAGTGTGGGAGTGATGGGTGATGAACGCACCTACGAGAATCCTGTGGCTCTCCGCGCCGTTGTCTCCACCGATGCCATGACCGCTGACTGGTTCCATTTCCCGTACGACTTCCTCGCCCAGGTCAGCAACGACATCATCAACAAGGTCAAAGGGGTCAACCGGGTAGTGTACGACATCTCCTCCAAACCGCCGGCAACCATCGAGTGGGAGTAACATCCTTGGTGTAGATAACCCTGAGTCTTAAAAGGTTAATCCAAACGGAATCTGTAAACGAGGAACCTGTCGTTGGCGTCGAAGACTTGGGAATAGTAATACGGGGCGGAATAGCCGGTCACTATGAGGCCTTTGGGAACCTCCGTGTCGGCGGTCAGTCTGCCATCCTTGTAGATCTGCAGTCCATCGTATTGGCTATGGCTTCCTTTCTTGTATGATCGGAAGCATATCCCTGTCTCGTCAATATACTCGATCCAGGAGTAGAATCCCTTGGTGGTGACGTTCGGCTCGAAGTACTTCGTGTCGTCCATCGTCTGGATTCTGTAATAGGACATATCCATATCCGATCCTGCCGTTCCGAACGACTTCTCCGGCTTGAGATCCTTGTTGAAAACGTAGATCATCGAGTCGGCCTGGAAGCCAAGATAGATGTTCCCGTCCTTGTCAAAGTCAAAAGCCACACCGTCAAAGACCGTGTACTTGAAAGGGTCAGACTCGTAGATTTCCGGAAAGCCCTTGATTATCGGTGGAAGAGCCTTGCCTGTCGTCATATCTATGACACCGACACGGTAAGAGTCTTTGATGTATTGATCGTTTGTGAAGAAATACGAGAAATCAGGGTTGTCACTGGACAGTCCGTGGTACATCTTCCCATCGTGCAGCCGCGTGACATTATCATAGAGCTGTTCACAGTAGGAAAGATAATCGTCAGGTGAGGTATGGTCTCCTTCCTTGTGGATCCAGAAACGGTTCGCCACCTTGCGGTCCTTGGAAAAATATTCAAAATCAAGGCTGCTCCCAAAGAGCGCTATCTCCCCCTCGTCTGACATCGCGAAACAGTCGCAGTGCTTGACAAGAGATTCTTGAGGTCCCCTGCCGTAACCAATGCTCTTGCCGACAAACGTCCCGTCGGTTCCGAATTCGTACATGTCACAGGTGTAACTGTCGAAATAATAAATATTTCCGGATGGCGTGATTCCGGAGTAGGAACGTCCTGAACTGAGCGTTGAGTCAGGGAAATCCAGACGGATTTCTTCAAGGTTGAGTCTGGTCGGCCCAGTGACCGGTTTGTCCGTTTTTACGCGCGGGATTCGTGAATAGAGATTCTTGTCGCTTTGGTTGGCGCACGACATTGCGGCTAAGAGTGAACCGGCGATGATTGTCGTCAAGGTTACGTTTTTGAAAAAGGTTGTGTTCATAATATAACGTTTTATCAAATATAACGTAAAAATATGGAAGATGTAACATCGTTTTTGGAAAAAAATACCACCGTTGGCGAGGACATCATCGGTACAACCCGTCAATAACCGCGATGCGGCAGTCACACTTGGCACCATTTACCCGGACAGGGCGCGAAGCGCAGGTGCCAAGTGTGACTGCCGCATCGCGGTGTCCAAACGAATATTGTCTTACTTGATGTGCGCGATTGAATATACCGGAGCGATCTTCTCAAGCCGGTTGCGGCCGTAGAGCCCGTCCAGTTCTGCGAGGAATATGAACTCGGTGACCTTGACACCATATTCCTTGCCATCGACGGTGATCTTCAGGGCGTCAAGAGCCTTGGCGATGCCCTCCGCGGTGCCGCCGGTGGCCAGAACGTCATCGATGATGGCGATCTTGAATATTCCATCCTCAGCCTTGCCGGCCGCGATGTCGGATTTGCGGAAGTAGAGATTGTCGGGGCCATATTCCTTCATAATCTCGATGCTTTGCAGGTCGTCGCCGGAGTGAGGCAGCTTGCCCTTCTTGCGGAACGGCACGACATTGGTCACTCCGCTGTCCGAGGTGAGGAGCGGCGCGCAGAACAGGAACGCGCGGGCCTCGGGGGCTGCAACGGTCGGTGCGGTCACGTGCCTGCCGATCTCGCCGATCAGCTTGGTGAAGACCTCCTTGTCCTGCATAAACGGCATTATGTCAACGAAATTGATGCCCTCTTTGGGGAAATTCTGGTAGAATTTCAGTGTCTCTTCAAACATGGCTGTTGATAACTTTGTTTATTATTCTATGGCAAAGTTATGGACTTTCCTTGACATATGTGTTAAATTTGTTTTTTAATTTCATCAAGGAACAAGTCAAATTCCTTAATATTTATGTCAAACAAATCAATCATCGCCGCCACAGTCGCAGCGCTTGCCTTTACTCTAGGAGCAAAGGCTCAGACCAACCTTCAGACTTTCTACGATTTCGATCGTGAGTGCATCACCTCCACCATTGAGATGTTCAAGGGGGATAAGTGGGGAAACACGTTCTTCTTCATTGACTATGACTATCAGCTCAAGACGGCGAAAGGTACGGTTGATTCTCCTTCAAGCACGTATTTTGAGATCGCGCGTTGCCTTAATTTCTGGCAAGACACCGCTCTCGGGGCTTTCAGTGCGCAAATTGAGTATAACGGCGGTGTCGGCACAATTATGGCTCCGGGAACTCGTGACTTCTATGGTGTGAACCACGCTGTCCTTGTCGGCGTTGATTATTTCCTTCATAGCAAAAACTTTAATAACACTCTTAATCTTAAGGTGTTGTATAAGAAATTCAAGAATCTTGAACAGAAGGTTCCGCTTCAGTTCACCGCTGTCTGGGGATGCCAGGATCTCTTCGGACTCAAGGGTCTTCGTTTCTCAGGTTTCGCCGATGTTTGGTGGGAGGGCAAGTGCGTATTCCTTTCCGAGCCTCAGGTTTGGTATGGATTCGGTGAGCACTTCAATATTGGTACAGAAATCGAACTCTCCAGCAATTTTGCCGGTTATGATGGCTTCGCATGCCGTCCATGCCTCGGTGTTAAGTGGGTGTTCTAATAATTGTCAGATCATTTAACAACCAAACATTATGGCAGAAACAAAGACACAGGCCGCCGAACCTAAGAAGTCAGGCTGGCTGACCAAACTGTTCGGATTCGATCCGTCCACGATGAAGGTCTCCACCGAGATCGTCGCCGGTATCACCACATTCCTCGCGATGTCCTACATCCTCGCCGTCAATCCTTCAATCCTGGCTGACTGCGGAATGGACAAGAACGCCCTCTTCACCACCACGGCCGTCGCCTCCATCCTCGCGACCCTCGTGATGGCTTTCTACGCCAAGCTTCCGTTCGCCCTCGCCCCTGGTATGGGACTCAACGCGTTTTTTGCTACACGGTCTGCCTCGGAATGGGCTATAGCTGGCAGTTCGCGCTGACCGCTGTCCTTATTGAAGGTATAATATTCATAATCCTGACTTTGACGAGTGTCCGCGAGGCGATTGTGAACGCCCTGCCGCTGTCGCTTAGGAAGGCGATCGGCGCAGGTATCGGTCTGTTCATCGCACTCATCGGCCTGAAGGGCGGCGGCATCGTCGTGGATGATCCCGCCACACTGGTTAACCTCGGCGACATCACCGGCGGCGCCGGTCTCCTTTCCGTAATCGGTCTTGTCATTACGGGCGCGCTGGTCATCTTCAACGTCCCGGGAGCCCTCCTTATCGGAATCATCGCCACCGCCGTCATCGGCATCCCTATGGGACTCACGCAGTTCCATGGATTCGTCGACACCCCGCCGTCCATGAAGCCTATCCTCTGCCAGTTCAGCGCCGACACAAGCCAGATCTTCAGCCTCGACATGCTGATCGTCGTGTTCACATTCCTGTTCGTGGACATGTTCGACACGATCGGCACTCTTGTCGGCGTGACGACGAAGGCCAACATGGTTGAGAAGGACGGACGGCCTCTGCGCATGAACAAGGCCTTCATGGCCGACGCCATCGGCACGGTCGCCGGAGCCTGCCTCGGAACAAGCACCGTGACCACCTATGTTGAGAGCGCCTCAGGCGTGGCCCAGGGTGGCCGTTCGGGTCTGACCGCATTCTCGGTCGCCGCCTGCTTCGTGCTGGCGCTGTTCTTCGCTCCGGTCTTCACCGCCATCCCTGGCTCCGCTGTCTGCCCGGCACTCGTGTTCGTGGGACTGTTCATGCTCAGCCCGATCAAGGACATTCCGCTTGACGACTTCTCCGAGTCCATCCCGGCTTTCCTTACCATGATCCTCATGCCGATGACATATTCAATCTCCAATGGTATCCTCCTTGGTCTTGTCGCCTATGTCATCCTTAACCTTTGCACCGGAAAGGTCAAGAAGGTCGGTTGGTTCATGGCCGCTTTGTCAATTTTAGTAATTCTAAAATTCATATTCTTGTAATTAATTATCGCGTAACAAATTAACAATTATGTTGCGCGATTGTTGATAACTTTAGCGATAAATGTGACCGACAGGCCGAATTATCTGCTAACTTTGTGTAAGTCGGTTCGACTCCCATTGCGGGGATCGGGCCGGCTTTGTAACCTGGATAACCAGTCGGCAATACTTATCGAAATAAAATAAACTGAATATGGATGTAACAGTACGCAAGACCAATGGCTCTTATGAGGAGTACGACAAGGTCAAATTGATGAACGGCATACGCGAGGCCTACAAGACAGCTGGCGAGGAATGTCCCGAGGCTGTGGTTGTCTCGATCGCGGAGAACCTCTACATTTACGACAAGATCACCAGCCGTGAGATCAGGCGTCAGGTCGAGGAGAGCCTGATGTCCATCAACAAGAAGGTCGCCGTGGCCTACATCGAGAAGTTCGACGCGGGTCTGGATCTGCGCAAGAAGCGCGACTTCATCCGCGACTACATCGCCGCGTCCAACGCCGCCACCGGCTCCAAGTTCGACGCCAACGCCAATGTCACCCGCAAGAACATCGTGACCCTCGGCCAGGAGCTCTACAAGGAGAACAACATCAAGCAGAACCGTTACATCATGAAGGACAAGATCAAGGCCCTGTACGGACGCTCGCTCGCGGGCCAGTACATCAAGGATCTGGAGAGCCACGTCCTTTACAAGCACGACGAGAGCGGCACTCCGGGCTATCCTTACTGTGTGGCCATCACGATGTACCCGTTCCTTGTGGACGGCCTCATCAAGCTTGGCGGTGTGTCCGTGGCTCCGACCGACCTCAAGTCATTCTGCGGCGAGTTCATCAACCTGGTATATTCAATCTCATCGCAGTTTATGGGTGCGGTGGCGACGCCTGAGTTCCTGATGTACCTGGACTACTTCATCCGCAAGGACTACGGCGACGACTATCTCGATCACCTTGAGGACGTTGTGGAGATGAACGCCAAGAAGAGGACGCTTGTGAAAGTCATCGACAACTACTTCCAGCAGGTTGTACATTCCATGAATATGCCTGCCGGCAACCGTGGGTATCAGACGGTGTTCTGGAACATCAGCTACTTTGACGAGAGCTATTTCCGCGGTGTGTTCGGCGATTTCCGCTTCCCTGACGGCAGCGAGCCTAAGTGGGAGACCCTTTCCTGGCTCCAGAAGCACTTTATGAACTGGTTCAACGAGGAGAGGAACCGCTACATCCTGACCTTCCCGGTCGAGACAATGGCGCTGCTGACCGACGGCAAGGACGATTTCATCGACAAGGAATATGCCGACTTCACGGCGGAGATGTGGTCGAAGGGACACAGTTTCTTCTGCTACCTGTCTGACAGTCCGGACAGTCTCGCGAGCTGCTGCCGCCTTCGCAACTCGATCACCGAACTGGACAAGGTCGATGAGTCCCACAACCACACGACGCATCAATATTCAATGGGAACGGCCTCTGTGTCAACTGGTTCCAAGTCTGTGATGACCATCAACCTGAACAGGCTCATCCAGCTTGCCACCAGACGCTACTTCCTTGAGAAGAAAGGCGTTGTCATCGACGGCTCCAAGGCGCTTGCCAGGGCCGACTACGACAAGAACCAGCTTTATGAATATATCCGTGAGGCCGTGACCGAGGAGACCGAGAGGGTTCACAAGTACCAGAAGGCTTTCAACGAGATCATCAAGGACTTCCTCGCCGCGCATATGCTGGATGTCTATCAGGCTGGCTTCATCGATATGAAAAGGCAGTACCTCACCATCGGCGTGAACGGTCTTACCGACGCCGCTGAGTTCCTGGGACTTACCATCAGCCCTAACCCTGAGTACAACGAGTTCGTGGACGTCATCCTGGAGACCATCAACCGCTCCAACAAGAAGGACAAGACCTCCGACACGATGTTCAACACCGAGTTCGTTCCGGGCGAGAACCTTTCTGGCAAGAACTACAAGTGGGACCAGAAGGACGGCTTCTACGTCTCTCCTAAGCACAATATGTACAGCTCGTACTTCTACAATCCGGAGGACGACTCCCTGTCGATGATCGACAAGTTCAAGCTGCACGGCAATGAATATGTCAAGCATCTTGACGGCGGATCGGCCCTGCATATGAACGTGGCCGAGCATCTGTCCAAGGACCAGTACCGCCAGCTGCTCAAGACGGCGGCTCACTACGGCACGAACTACTTCACATTCAACTGCCGCAACACCGTCTGCAACGACTGCGGGTACATCAGCAAGGACACCCTTGAGGTCTGTCCTAAGTGCGGAAGCCACAATCTGGACTATCTGACCCGTGTGATCGGTTACCTCAAGCGTGTCTCATCGTTCAGCGAGATGCGTCAGGTCGAGGCCGCCCACAGGTTCTACAACCACGATGGCTCCAAGGCTGCGGCACAAGAGGAGGCTTAACGAATATGATCAAATATGTTCCTGAGATGACCTCGGTGGTCATCGAGGAGATTCCCGATAGAGTTACCTTGGCGGTTGACATAAGCAACTGCCAAGGTAATTGCATTGGATGCCATTCTCCTTTTCTGAAGACGGATGTAGGTGTTGAATTGACCGAGAAAGTCATTGATTCTCTGGTCGCTGACAATTTCGGGGTGGACTGCTTCCTGTTCCTCGGTGAGGGAAGGGATCCGGAATCTCTGCTGAGGCTGGCCGCCCACGTCCGCTCCAAAGGGCTTGCCGCCGCCTTGTACTCGGGACGGAACGCGGTGGAGGACAAGATATTCGAGAATTTTGATTATGTGAAGGTGGGACCGTACATCGAATCATTCGGCCCTTTGAACTCCAAAACCACTAACCAGCGCTTGTATAAAGTCGCTCACGAAGCGGATTCATATTCATTGATGGACATCACCTCCCGCTTCTGGCATCGGGGTATCGATAGGAATGTGAAATAATATTCCGTTTTTGACGATAAAAGATTTGTAAATATTCGCTTGCATTCCCGAGAATAATTCCTATCTTTCGGGTCTTGTTTCATTTTTTTGTTGAAAAGTTAAAGATAGGTTTTGTATGTATAAAAATTCATTAGGCGTGTTCCTGCGTTCCGCTGGTATGGCTCTCGTTCTCCTGACTTTGGCAATGATTCACCCTACTTGTTTACACCTATGTACGAAGCTTCTTTCAAAGGCACGAAAAGGTGATGCGATTCACCCTGAAAAATCCGCGCTTTTTACAATATATTGATTATCAGAACGTAAGAAAAACGGAATTTTTAGGCTGTCAAAGTCAGGAAATTCATTAGGCGTGTTCCTGCGTTCCGCTGGTATGGCTCTCGTTCTTGGAGTTGTGTCCGCTATGGCTTCTTCCTGCGGCGGAAACAAGGAGAATAATGAGCCGGAACCGGTGAAAGAAAGTGTCGAGTTTACCCAGACTACGGTCTCGATTCCGATAGACGGGAATGGTACCGTCTCTTTGAAGGTCACCCCGATTGATAAGTTGGCCGATGTTGAGGTCAATGTGGCTGACGAGGATGTGATTGATTTGGACAGGACCTCTGATTCAGAAGGTTATGTCTTTACAATGAAAGCCAAGAGCCTCGGCTCGACCACAATCGTCGCTGTCCTTGGATCCAGCATCGCAAAGTGCGCCGTCAGCGTTGACCCTATCGCTGTGACGGGAATATCCTTGAACAAGACCTCCATTCAACTCGTTGTGGGTGCGACGGAGACGTTGAGCGCCAAGGTCACTCCGGACAATGCCACCAGCCCGAGCATATCTTGGGATTCCAGCGACAAGGAAGTGGCGACTGTTGAGAACGGAGTCGTTACTGCCGTCGCCGCCGGCAAGGCCACCATCACCGCCACATCTTCCTCATTCACCGCGGAGTGTGAGGTTGAGGTGAAGACAATCGAGGCGGAGTCGCTGACATTTGATGTTACTTCCAAAGAACTTACTGAGAGTGAGACGTTTATTCTAAATGCCACTATCCTGCCAGAAGGTACGACAAAAAAGGATGTCAACTGGAGCGTGGATGATGATGATGTCCTGAAGGTCAAGCCGTTTGACGCTGATGATAAAGATAATATTGTCTCGGCCACAATCATAGCCATCAAGGCTGGAAACGTTACGGTTACCGCCACCATCAATAATGTCAAGGCTGTATGTTCGTTTTCTGTCAAGGCCAAGGAGCCGCCTGTGACTCCGGCCAAAATTGGAGACTATTTCTATTCTGACGGCACTTGGAGTGACGGTGGACTGATCTCCATTAATGATGATGGAACCAAACCAGTCTGGGCGGAGAACAAACCGGCTCCGGTTGAAGGAAAGACCGTGATCGGAATTGTGTTCCAGACCGATCGGAACAGGTTCTCCACTGATGAGCAGCAACAAGGATTCACACATGGATTGGTGTTCTGTCTGAAGTCCGCTCATGGGGCAGGCTCTATGTACACAAGGTACACCATTGAAGATGATTTCACTTGCGTTGGCATGGGAAAGCTGGGCTCCACTTGGTATAACAACCTTAGCGGTCAGGCTGAGAATAACCAGGTGCTTGCCACATATCCAGGCGCGTCACTTAAGAAATGTCCGGCTTTTGACTGGGTACACACTGATTTTGTTCCTGGGGCTCCATCAAACACTTCCGGGTGGTTCATTCCAAGTATAGGCCAGCTATGGGATTTTATGGCTAATCTTGGTGGTGAGGAAATCGCGGCGCACCTGAAGACACTCCGTGATTATGATTACAATGTTACCTACGGCATGACAGCCAAACTTTCTTATGATCCGATCGCAAAGCTTAATTCTAACTGGGCTCTGGTTCCGGCTGACCAGAAGGATGATCTGATTCCTACTATATTTGACAGACAAGTAGGTAACTCTTCCAAGTTCAATGTCTGCGAGTTGATGTCATCGTCACTTTACAGTGCCGGTGAGGATTGCCAGTGCTGTATATTCTGGCTTGGAGATAACGGAGAGTTTGACACATTCATGTCTTATGGCGATGATCTTATTGTCTGCCACCCGATACTTGCTTTTTAGTTAAACGCCAACATTAGTAAAATTCCGTATATTATGAAAAAGGTATTTTTGACACTGCTTGCCGCAGCATCTCTCTGCGCCTGCACTGGAGACCTCGAGGACAGGGTTGACACTCTGGAGGCCAAGGTCGCCGCCCTTGAATCCAAGGTGAATGAGAACGTAAGTTCTATAGCGAAACTTGCGGAAGCCGCCGCGAAGGCCGTTACGATTGAATCTGTGACCCAGAATGAGGATAAGACCAGCTATACAATCAAATTCAGCGATGGCACCACCTCGGTCCTGAACAACGGAAAGGATGGAAAGGATGGAAAGGATGCGGTAGCTCCGGTTGTGGGTGTGAAGGAAGTTGATGGTGTGCTCTACTGGACGGTCAATGGTGAGTTTATGACCAACAACGGAGCCAAGGTTCCAGTTACCGGCAAGGATGGAGTTGATGGAAAGGATCCTCAGTTCAAGATCGAGGACGGAAAATGGTTTGTCTCATTCGATGGCAAGACTTGGGAGGCTGTGACCGTGACCGGCACAGTCGAGCCTAAGCTTGAAATGACGGAGACTGACACTGAGTATGTATTCACTCTCGGCGAGACTGTCATCCGGATAGCTAAGGCGAAAGCATTCGCCATCAAGGTGGAAAGTGACGCTGTGGACATTGAGCCAGGCAAGACTGCTACATTCAAGTACACTGTCACCGGAGCTGACGAGACCACTCATGTTGTGGCTGAATCATCTACTTTTGAGGTTAAGGTTGATGAGACCAACTCAACCATAACCGTGACCGCTCCTAAAGCAATGGTTTCCGGCTATGTCATCGTGAAGGCTGTCCGCAACAGCGACGGCAAGTACTCGGCACAGTACATCAGCATAAAGAAGGATTCCTACGGAACCTTCGGCGGAATCATCATCAGCGATGAGAATGAATATCTTAACTGGTAAAAAAAAACGAACTGAAATGAAAAAGTCATTATACATCGCGGCCGCTTTAATGGCAATAGTCGGCTGCTCTAAGTCAGAACTCGCTCCGGAAACCGCCGGAACACACGATATCAATGTCTCCGTCGCTGTCAGCACAGGAGATGACACAAGGGCGGTCTTCGATGGCGACAGCCACATCAAATTCGAGAAGGGTGACTATTTCTATGCCGCTGTGGCGAAGAAGGAAACTCCCACCAAAGGTGTCAAGGTCGCAAAACGCCAAGGAGCTGCCGCCGGAGTGTATTACTCTATATTCAAAATCAAGGATTTCGAGGCCACAGATCCTGTCTTCGATGGCGAGCTTTGGAGCATAGTGGACGCTGATTTTGCTGATGAATATAATTTCTATGGCGTTTTCCCTGCCGCTGCCGTAAATACGGCTTACTCTGAGGAAGACCTCACGTCCTGGACTGTAAAGATTCCTGAGGAACAGACCGCGACCCAGACTTCCTGGTACAACCGTGCGGACATCATGCTCGTGAAGCCGACCACAATCTCGACTTCAAACAAGACTCACAATGATGAATATGGTGAGTATTCCACCGTCAACAGTGAGAAACTTGAGTTCGCTCACTTGTTCGGTTTTGGAAAAATCACATTCGCTGGAGTTCCTGACGCTTATAAGTCTCAGGTTGTGAAAAGCGTAAGAATTGATGCTGTCGGTGAGAACAAGGCTCTTGCCGGACGTTTCAGCGTTGACATCACCAAGGACGTTTGCGATGCTGATGTAAAGTCAACATCTCCAGTCTCATACATCAACCTTCCAGGCGATGGTACGACCACGGTGTCCGACTATGTGGCTTGGTTCGTTGCCAACAACGGTGAATTTGATGTCAAGATCACTGTTTTCACCAACAAGGCTGATCTGGTGTTCGAGCGTAAGGGACTCGTTATCGCACGCAGCGTGATCACTTCTCCTACTGTCAACTACAAGGGCTCTGATGTCGTGACATCACACGATGTGGCTCTTGCTGAAGGTGAGACCTGGACAAACACGCCGGCATATTCCAAGATCATCAATAGCTCTTACAAGGAAAGGGCTTGGGGCGACGGAGACAAGAAGATGAATTTCTCCATCTCATATCCTGGGTCAAACAATGGCAATTACGGAACGTCCTTATATACTACGGATGGCTATACCCAGGGACTTGCCAGCACGACGATAACAGGTGGCAAGGTCGTCCTTTCTTCCGCGGCTGATTTCAGTGGCGTTAAAATGGTCAAGGCTAATCTTGGCATCTACACAGATGACGCTACCGCAGACTTCACTATGAGTCTTGTCAAGGATGGTAAGACTTATGTTCTCGGCAAGTTCAACATCGCTGGTAGTGGCAAGAATCCTGACGGAAAAGAGTACTATTTCTCTGGTAATTCAGAATGCGAGTCTGGACAGCTTGTTCTCACGGTGGATAATCTTTCCAACCAAAGCTGCCGTCCTTACATCGGTGCGCTCAGCATCAATCCGGCTCCAGGAATCGTACTTGACAGCAAGACGATCAAGGTGGCGAAGACTGCTCATTCCGAGACCGTTGACTGCGGTGTCTATGCGGCTACCGGTGCTCCTACCGTGACTGTCGCTGATGATGCTAAGTCCTGGCTTTCCGCTTCCTGGGCATCCAACAAGCTCACTGTGACCGTGACAGAGAACACCGGCAAGAAGAGAACCGGAACAATCACCATCAAGGCCAAGGGCTTGTCCGAGACCACAGAGACTGTCACTGTCGAGCAGGCCAGCGCGACAGCCGTTAACTATAAGCTTTCGGTGACCGCTGCTGATATGTACAAGGTTCTAAAGGCCGAGGCTGACAGGCTGACCAATGAGGGACAGGAGGTTGATCCGTTAACCGGCTATCCTGTCACAGCAAAGTTCACGGCCAAGGACGTGAATGATGCGACGAAGACCACGGAGGTGGAGATCTATGGCGACAAACTCTACATCGGCTCTGCCACCGAGACCTCTTTCAAGTCCAAGGGAAGCATCAAATGCACATCGGCTGTCGGCGCGATCTCCAAGATTGTTGTCGTTGCGGACAAGAAGATGAAGGCGGGCGCTTTCGATGATCTTATCTTGAAGTTGTCCTCTGACGGAAGTTCGTGGTCAAATGTCAACAGCAGTGCTTTGTCTTACACTGGTGAAGGCCCTTACACCAGTACAGCTGTGATAGAGGACGATTCTGTCAATTGGTTTGATATCGCTGTTACCAATTGGGGTAGTTCGACTCCGATCTACAGTTTTGAAGTAACATTTACAACCGACTGATGAGAGGATTAAATAATCTGTTCAAGATGATTGTGGCTATGGTTCTCATCATAGTCACAATTTCTTGTGAAAAGGATAATGGCGGGTCAGGGATTGACTCCACCATCAATATTTCCGGAAAGAAGTTGTTGACGGTCTCGTCGGAGGCTTCCGAATTCGAGGTGAAATATTCAGTGACAGGAAGCGGGGCCGGCCAGGCTGTGACCGCTGTCTCCGATCAGGATTGGGCTGTCGTGGACGGCAGCGTGCCTGGAACTGTTTCGGTTTCGGTCGGCGCCAATCTTTCCGCAGAGGACAGGACTGCCGTGATAACCTTGACCCTTAAGGGTGCAGAGGACGCTTTTGTGACCGTTCTCCAGTCTTCCGATCCGGATTACAGGATCGACACCAAACAGAGCTTCGCTCTGGCCGTCACGGATGTCGAGGCTTCCAGTGCTTTCGTCACCGTCGCCCCTACGAGCTCCGATTCGTACTACTGCTATGGTGTCGTCACCGCTGAGCAATACTCGAAGTTCAACGGCAACGGAAAGGCTTTTGTCGCTGACTATGCCAAGCAGTTGATCGACTATGCCCGTAAGGCTGCCGAGGCCAACGGACAGGAATTCTCTCTTAAGAATTATCTTACTAAGGGTTATAAATCACATACTTACAATGGGTTTACACCTCTGTCGGACTACTATCTGTTCGCGTTTGATATGACTTTGGGCGGGGAGTGCAGCGGCAATGTCGCGGTGAAGAAGTTCACAACGAAGAAATATCCTGATTCGGCTCCTGATTTCAGAATCACTGTGGATGCGGACGCTAACGTCAAGGTGGTCCCGTCCGATGCCTCTGTCACTTATGTGCTGACTGTCGATTCTTATGAGGTCTGGAGCAAGAGCGCCACTCCGAAAGCCTGTGCCGAGGATTTCCTCAAATGGGTTGAGGAAAGTGACAACTCCATCAGGTCGTTCATGCACCAGGGTGAGTTCTCGGAATGCTATTATAATCCTAAGGCTCAGATGGGTAACCTTACCACCGGAGATTATGTGGCGTATGCTTTCGGGTACAACGGCTCGAAGATAACAACCGGGATCTCCTATCTGAAATTCCATTTTGACGAACCGAAAAAGTAAACTTGAATGAAGATTCCATCATTGCTCAGGCTGACCGCGTTGGCCTGTGCGGCTGCGATAGTATTCGCTGCCTGTGGCGGCAACGCCGAAGACAACGAGGAGCCTACCTCGACTTTTGATGTGAAGGTCAAGCTCCTCAGCATCGGGTCTGAAGGTGGCAAGCTTGCCGTCGATTACAGCATCAAAGGCTCCAAGGAGGGCAACACCGCCGAGGTCTCGACAGACAAAGACTGGATCCATCTCGGCAAGACCTACAGCACGACGTTCAGTGTCAATGTTGACAAGAACGAAACCGGAGAGGACAGAACCGGAGAGATCAAGATGACCTGCAAGGGTGTCCAGCCGCTGACTCTTGTCGTGAGCCAGGGCAAGGAAGGCTCATCCTCACAGGCTTACAACAAGTTCAAGATTGAGGTCAGCGAGATCACGACTTCTTCCGCGAGGGTGGTCATCACTCCGGTTAACGCCGCTGAGACCTACCTCTACTCGATCGTCAGCAAATCTGACTACGATAAGTTCGCCAATGTTGAGGCTTACATCAAGAAGCGGATCGAGCAGATAAAGGAAATGTGTGCCATCTATGGGATGAACCCGAACTCTTTCCTGACCAAGGGCACGTTCGACACGGCCAAACTGGAGACTGCCCGGAAGACCACGATTATGGACAACACGGCATATTATGCCTCTGCCTTTGACCTCAGTTTCGATGACAAGGGCAACGCCAGCTACAGCGGGAAGATCGATCTTTGCGAGTTCCGCTCCAAAAAGGCCACGCAATCCAATATGACTCTGTCTCTGAGCGTCTCCGGCACGCATCTCAACGTCACGTCCTCATCGTCAGGTGACACCTGGATCTGTGATGTGGTGTCCAAGGATGCGTGGGACGAATTCTCAGTGCCGGAAGATGCCGCGCACACCTACATCTCCACGATGACCCAGTACGGCGCGTTGACCCTGTACAAGGGAAGCCAGAGTGTTGATGTCTCCGGCAGCCTGACAGAGAGGGGCAAGGAATATGTCGCGTTCGCGGTGGGTTACAGGCAGTCCGACACGGACGGCGGTCTGACAACAGAAGTCAAGTACATAACTTTCAAGTATTAGTTTATGAATATATTCAAAAGGAAGGCGCTTCCTTTCACCGCAATTTGCGCGGCTCTCGCCGTGTCAGCGGCTTGTGAGAAGCAGGAATCGCCGGAACAGAATGGTGGTGAGAAGTCCGGACCGATCATAATCAATGAGTCTCCGGCCGCCATCAAAGGTGAGCTGATCATAAAGATCAAGGGCTCGGATGTGGGGACAAGGTCCGCCGGTTCGTCTGACGATGCGCTGGACGGCACCCGTGAGGTCTCCGAAGTGCTGGCACAGAACGGAAAGTTCCGTCTGGAAAGGCTTTTCCCTGAGTGCGGACGTTTCGAGGCTCGCACCCGCACGGAAGGGCTGGACACTTGGTACATAGCCAGCTTCGACAAGACTTTGGAAACTTCGGATGTGGTCGCCCAACTGAAGAAATGTGGCTCGGTGGAAAGCATTGAATATTCACTGCCGGTCGTGATGTCAAGCGCTGAGGGAGAGGGCTCACCGTCAATCGCTCCGATGGCGTTGTCGGCCAGCCGCAAGGAAGTGTTCCCGTTCAACGAGAGCAGGATGGTCCAGCAGATGCAGTGGCACTATAACAACACCGGCTCGATCTTCGGAAAGACCGGTCTGGTCGGCGCTGACGCTGATGTGTGGGCGGCCTGGAAACTCTGCGCAGGCAACCCGGATGTCATCGTGGCCGTGATTGACCAAGGCGTGAAGTACGACCACGAGGACCTTGCCGACAATATGTGGATCAACAAGGGTGAGATTCCTGGCAACGGAATCGATGACGACGGCAACGGCTACATCGATGACATCCATGGATTCAATTTCGTGGACAACAAAGGCACGATCATAACATCCTCGAACCTTTCGCACGGCACGCACGTCGCCGGAACCATCGCCGCCGTCAACAACAACGGCATCGGCGTGAACGGAATCGCCGGTGGATCAGGCAATAAGGATGGTGTCAGGATAATGACCCTCCAGACTCTCGGCGCAAGCGAGAACGGCTCCTCAGGCTCCGGGCTCGGCGGAATCGTCAGGGCTATGAAATATGCCGCCGACAACGGGGCGGTCATCTGCCAGAACAGCTGGGGCTACAACCAGAAGCTCAGCTGGAACACTTGGACACGCAGCTCGTTCTCGGCTCTGAGACGCGCCATCGACTATTTTGTCAAGTATGCCGGCGTGGATGAGAACGGCGAGCAGATCGGCCCGATGAAGGGCGGAATCGTGATTTTCGCCGCCGGCAACGAGGCCGTCAACTACCAAGCGTTCCCGGCCGCGGACAAGAGCGTGGTGAGCGTCGCTTCATATTCTTATACCGGTGACGCGGCATATTACACCAACTACGGCACTTGGGTGGACATCTCCGCTCCGGGCGGCGACACCTACGCAGACAGCAACTATGGCGGAGTCTATAGCACCAGCGTCAATGAGGACGGAACCTCCGGCTATGAGTATATGCAGGGAACATCTATGGCCTGCCCTCACGTCAGCGGGGCCTGTGCCCTGGCCGTTTCCTACTATTACGGCAAGGACAAGCGTATGGGGCTTACCCCGGATATGCTCCGCTCGGCGCTTCTTAGCTCCGCCCGTCCGATCAACGCCAATCTCAGCGCTCCTTATGTCGGGAATATGGGCGTGGGGATGCTCGACACCTACCGTCTGCTTCAGTATATGGGCTATCTGGGAGAGATCCCGGCTCAGACCCTCACCGCCGGCCAGACAAAGACACTGGAGATGTCGGAATATTTCCCGTCGGTACAGGTGCTGTCATATTCAGTCTCTGATCCAGACATAGTGAAGGCCTCTCTCTCAAAGGGGGTCCTCACGCTTGAGGGAGTGTCTTCCGGAACGGCGGAAGTCACTGTCTCTGACGGTAATTCAATGTTCAAGACAATAAAGGTAACAGTCAACTGATGAACAGATCAATCATAACGAAATTGTCTTTCGCCCTTCTTCTGGCGGCTGTCGCCTGCACAAAGGAGGAGACCCCGGAGCGGACTTCGCTGCCGGAGCCGAAGGTTCGTGTCTCTGATGTCACCAGCACGTCTTTCAACGTGTCTTGGGATGTAGTCACTGACGCTGGAGCCTACACTTACATATTCAATGACAATGACACTGTGACGACAAGGGAGCGTTCGGTCTCGTTCGCTGACCTTGAGCCGTCGGTGGAATATTCATTCTCCGTCAGGACTGACGCGGGGACTAACGGCGACTATCTGGATTCGAGGTTCGTCACCATCCACGTCATCACGGAGGGGGAGAGTGTCCTTGAGGCGCCGGAGCCTGTTCTGGTGGCCGCCTACAAGTCAAGGACCATCATAAGCTGGAAACCGGTCGCCGGGGCGTCGGCTTATGAATATTCAGTCGCCGGGATGACCGGCAAGGTCGAGGCCTGCTCTGTGGAGCTTAGCGGGTTCGACGGCTCCACTGACTATGTGTTCCGTCTGAAGGCCCTGTCAGGGGAGAAGTATGTGAACGATTCGCCGGAGGCGGAGCTCAAATTCACGACACGCCCCGCGTCCGAGGATATTCCTCAGATAATTATGTCGCTTCTTGAGTGCGGCTCTGACTACGCCAACTTCAATGTCTATGCGGTTCCGGATTTCCGCTATGTGTATTTCGGTGTACCGGCAAGCTATTTCATCGACCATTCCGACACCGAGATCAGGGACACTTATCTGAAATATATGCTGGACGCCATCAATGGCAGCAATATGACTGTCGAGGGTGGGATGTCTTATTATTCAAAGACGGGTTCGTCCAACTACTCCGAGTACCCGCTCTATCCGGAGCTGTCGTACTACATCGTGGCGTTCGGAGTCAGCCTTGACGGAAAGGCCACGACTCCTTTGTACAAGCTTTCCGCCAAGACCAAGGCGCACGACACGATGACCGAACCATCCCTCGGTGGGGCTGACTGGTTCAGTCAGACGATGTTCCATTCCGTGTTCGGCCAGTACAATTCCACCAATTGCGTCTGGACCAACTGGACTGGAAATGGCGTGGCCAAGATGAACTATGTCCTCACTTCGACATATTCATTCAATGTTTATTTCGGAGGGTCGTTCGATCTTTTCAGGCGCTACACCGCGCTTAAGGGAAGCGCTGTAACAGAGGCGGAATATATTGAGAAAGTCAATGAGGAGTCAGGGCTTACCACCCGATTCGCTCCGTTGTCAGCCGCTAACTCCTACACATTGGGCACGTTGGCGATCAATGAGGCGGGGGATTCTACCTTCGTTGTGAACACCCTCAGCACGATGGCTACGGCCTCGTACTATGACTGGGCCTTCGTCTCGCTTGGTACAAGCTCTTCCTACCCGGCATCCACTTCCTTGACCTCGGCGGTATCGATCGCTTTCGACGCGACAGAATCCTTGAATATCCAGGTTTCCGCCGGACGCTACCTTATGTGCCGCAGCTCTGAGTTGGGAGGCGTGACATTGACCGAGGCCGCGAAACTGGTGAAGGAAAAAGGGACGGATTTCTCATCGACACAGATCAAGGTTCTGAATATGACCGGAAAGATTTCGATGTCGTTCGGAACCGACACTCCTCTGGAGCCGGGCACAAAGTACACGTTGCTTGTGTCCTTGACCTCCGCGAGCGGGGACGAGGTCCTTCGTTACGCCACCGCTTCCACCGCTGAAGGGACGAAGACAAGATCGGCGTACAACAGCGAGCCTAAGGGACGCATCGAGGTCAATGCTCCTGTGATCCTTGACACTTACGAAATAAGCAGATAGATATGAAACTGAACAAGATATTGCGAATGATCGTCCTGGTTCCGCTGCTGTGCGCCACTGCTGTGGTGTCGGCTCAGAACAAGGCGGTCACTGTCAGCGGAAAGGTCGTTGACAAGACAGGCGAGCCTGTCATCAGCGCGGGAGTGTTCATCAAGGGAACCACTGTCGGAACCGTGACGGACTTCGAAGGAAAGTACACCTTGACCAATGTGCCGTCAGACGCTGTCCTTACTGCCTCGAACCTTGGCTACACCACGGCCGAGCAGGCTGTGAACGGGAAAACAGTTGTGGATTTCGTCCTGCAGGACGAGTCCGTGATCCTGGACGATGTGATCGTCGTGGCCTACGGTACGGCGAAGAAGGAATCATTCACCGGTTCCGCCAGCGTGGTGAAGGGCGATGAGCTCAGCAAGAGGCCGGTCGGCAACCTCACGAAATCTTTCGAGGGAGCCGTGGCAGGAGTCCAGGTGACTTCCGGAGGCGGCCAGCCTGGCGAGGGTGCGTCTATTATGGTGCGTGGAGCCGGATCGGTGAACGCTTCGTCCAGCCCTCTGTATGTTGTGGACGGTGTGCCTTACGACGGAGCCATCAGCGCCATCAACCCTGCGGACATCGAGACGATGACAGTGCTGAAGGACGCTTCGGCAGGTGCCCTTTACGGAGCCCGTGGAGCGAACGGTGTCATCGTGATCACCACCAAGAAAGGAAACAAGGACAGAGTGAACGTAAGCTACAAGGGTAACTTCGGCGTGGCCTCCAGAGCTTTGAAACGCTATGACCTTGTCGGAATGAGCGACTATGTCGAACTGACCTACGAGGCCCTGCGCAACTCCGCCCAGTACGGCACCGGAATGGATTTCGAGGCCGCGAGCGTCTATGCCGCCAACAACCTTGGCCAGACTATCGGCGGACTGAAGAATCCTGAATATTACAACCCTTACAAGAATTACTCTTGGTCGGAGTTGATCAACAAGGAGTCCGGGAAGATCCAGGAGGACGCTGTGGCGGCCTGGAACGAGAACTGGATGGACGAGATCAGCAACGACAAGGCTTTCCGTACCGAGCACGTGCTTTCGGTCAGCGGCGGAACCGAGAAGACAACCTATTTATATTCCTTGGGTTACTACAAGGAGAACGGTACTCTTCAGAACACTGACTTCGACCGTTTCACCGGCAGGATCAGCGGGGACGTGCAGGCCACGGACTGGTTCAAGATGGGAATGAGCGCCAACCTCGCGCACGCGGTGTCCGATTTCCAGGACGCCACCGGAAGCGCGACCTCGAACGTCTGGTACACAGCCCAGTTTATGGCTCCTGTCTATCCTGTTTACCTGAAGGATATGGACGGAAACGATGTGCTTGACGCGGCCGGGAACAGGCAGTATGAATATGGCTCCGAGGAGGACAACGGCTACGCCAACCGTGTCACCGCGCAGGGATTCAACTCCAAGGCCGAGCTGTACGACAACAAGGCTTACTACAAGCGCAACTCCGTGTCCGCCAGAACGTTCGTGAAATTGGGAACAATCAATAAGGACGCTTTGCTGTACGGCCTCAATCTCGACATCAATCTCGGTGTGGACTTCACTGACTACGGCCGCACGACGACCAACGACAAGTACCACGGAAACGCCGCCTCACAGGGCGGAACCGTCAGCAAGTACAACACCAGGACGATGAGCTACACGCTCAACGAACTGCTGACCTACCGCAGGAAGTTCGGGGAACATTCCGTTGACCTTCTCGCGGGCCACGAGTACTATCGCTACAATTACAACTACCAGCTGGGGTCCAAGAGCGGCATCGTGGACGGCATCGACGAGCTCGGCTCGGCGGTGACCACGCTCAGCAACACGTCATATTCAAATGACTATGCCATCGAGTCGGTGCTCGCGCGTCTGAACTACGGTTTCCGTGACCGCTACTATTTCGACGCTTCCTGGCGTACCGACGGTTCGTCCCGCTTCCACAAGTCCAACCAGTGGGGTAACTTCTGGTCAGTCGGAGCCTCGTGGAGAATCTCCGAGGAGAACTTTATGAAATCCACTTCCGACTGGCTCAACAATCTGACACTCAAGGCTTCGTACGGAGTGCAGGGTAACGACAACCTTGGCTCGTACTACGTTTGGCAGGGCCGTTTCAGCTATGGTTGGGCCAACGGAACCCGTCCGGGCTCGACCGCCTCTTCCATTGAGAACAAACTCGTCACCTGGGAGAAGAACGGTAACCTGAACACCGGTGTCGAGGCCAGCATGTTCGGCGGAAGGCTCACAAGCACCATTGAATATTATTCCCGCAGAACCCGGGATATGCTTCTTAACAACCCTCTCGCCATCTCATCCGGATTTTCAGGCTATGACGACAATGTCGGCTCGATGGTGAACAGGGGATTGGAAACTTCGTTCAGAGGAGTGATATTCGATCGTTCCAACTTCCATTGGGACGCCTCTTTGATGCTTTCGATGAACAGGAACAAGGTGACGGAACTCACTTCTTCGCAGGATGTCATCAACTATGGCAGCGTCGTGATCGAGAAGGGTAAGCCGATCTACACATTCTATATGTCCAAGTCAGCCGGAGTCTCACCTTCGACCGGCCGTCAGCTCTACTATGCCTACTACCGCTACGCCGTGGACAAGACGGGTTCCATAGTGACCGAGAAGTGTGATGAATATGTCACCGACAATGTTGGTCTGGCTTCTTTGAGCAAGTACTACTACGGCAGCCGCCAGGCTTTGTTTTCAGGCAGTTTCTCGTCCAACTTCACCTTCTTCAAGAACTTCGACTTCTCGTTCCTGACCACGTTCTCGGTCGGCGGAAAGATCTACGACAGTCTGTACGGCGGCGCGATGAATGTCACCTACGCCGGAAACAACTGGCACAAGAACGTGCTCAGGCGCTGGCAACAGCCGGGTGACATCACGGATGTCCCTCTCGTTGAGATCGGAGGCAGCCGCTCCAGCACCGGAGAGGAACTGATCGATGCTTCCTATTTTGCCATCAAGAACATCACCCTCGGCTACACCCTTCCTTCCTCATTGACAAAGAAGGCCGGGATCGGGGCCTGCAGGGTGTTCGTCACCGCTGACAATCTGGCTCTGTTCTGCAATATGAACGGAATGGATCCTCAGTACAACTTTACCGGAACAGTCTCCTACACCTACACCCCGTCAAGGGTTGTGGCAGCGGGAATTGACATAAACTTCTAACGGAATGAAAAAGATACTATCAATAATGTCGGCGGCCATTTGCGCCGTTTCCTGCAACCTGGAGTTCCAACCTACGGATTCCGGCTCCGGAGAGGATCTCCTGAAGTCGGCGACCACGGCCGTGACCATCGTGGACGGAATCTACAGGACAATGTGGACCGCCGGTTGGTCAACCGGTGGAAACGCCCACCAGTGCTTCGGAATCTCCGCCTACAACATCGCACTTGAGTCGATGGCCGATGACTTCATTATGCAGAGCCAGGGCAACGGGTGGTTCTGGTACGACCACTGCTACAACGTGAAGTCGTTCTACACTTCGGACAGTTTCCGTCCGTATGACGTGTGGAACGCCAACTACACTTGGATCTCCAACGCCAACTATGTGATCTCCGCCGAGAAGACGATGACCGGAAGCGAGGTCGATGTGGACTATGTGCTCGGCAACGCCTATGCGATCCGTGCCCTGTCATATTTCAATCTGGCGAACTGGTTCGCCCGTCCGCCTTACAGCGCATTGCAGGAAAAGTTCCGTTGGTCAGACCCTTGCGTGCCGATCTACACCGAGCCTACCGGCAAGGATTTCGTCGGCAAGAAGCGTGAGAACCTTGAGACAGTCTTCGCACAGATCAACTCAGACCTTGATACGGCCATCGATCTGCTCGAAAAAGGAGACGCGTCTGTCCTCGGAGGCACAAAATCCCATATTTCCTATTATGTCGCCCTCGGCATCAAGGCTCGTGTAGCTTTGGCTGCGGGAAATTGGGAGACCGCTTTGGCCGCTTCGGAGAAGATCATAAAGTCCGAGGAATATTCGATCGGCGGGACTTCCGAGCTGATGAACGGAATGAACTCCCTCTCCGCTTCCAACGTGATGTGGGGCGCCGGGATTGAGAACACCGAGCAGGCCGGAGGCTACGCCAGCTTCTTCGCTCACATGGACAACGTGGACGGGGCCTATGCCCAGTCCGCCCCTAAGCTGATCAACTCCAGCCTGTACAAGCAGATCCGTCCGGGAGACATCCGCCGGGCCTGGTGGGATCCGGACGACAAGGAGTCTCCGTACATCTCCAAGAAGTTCAAGTTCACGAATGTTGCCGCCTGGCTTGGGGACTACATCTACATGAGGGTCGAGGAGTTCTACTTTGACGCTGCCGAGGCCGCCCTCCGTCTCGGGGACAAGGACAAGGCTGTACGCTACCTCAACGCCGTGATGCAGAAGAGGGACGCCACCTTCGACGCCTCCAACCTTGACGGAACGATGCTCGGCTCGCTCACGACATCCTGGACCGGCTCCCTGCTTGAGAATATTCTCGTGCAGAAGAGGATCGAGCTTTGGGGTGAGTTCGGCCGTCTTGTCGATGTGCGCCGTCTCGGCCAGGGAATCGATAGGAAGACCTCCGACGGATTCGCCGAGGAGTGCATCTCCACGATGTCCGGCAACGGCATCAACCTCACCAACCCTGACACCTACGACTGGGTGATGACCATCCCTCAGGATGAGATCAACAACAACCCTAACATTAACGAAGAAGATCAGAATCCATAATGGAAAAGTTTTTAAGAATATTGTTGTGCGCCTCCGCCGCACTGCTTTCCTTGGTCGCCTGCGATCAGGAGCAGATCGGCGAGATGGCCTCTCCCAATGATTCGGACAACAAGGAGATCCATTTTGTCCAGAAAAGCCTTGTGAAAGAGTTCGAGCAGGGAACGAAGGAAGGTGAGTTCACCGTTGTGCTTGCCAGAAACGGCAACAAGGGCACTTACCGTGTGTTGCTCCAGAAGAGCGGCAAGAACGCGTCCCTGTTCTCTGTACGTGACACGGTGGTCATTCCTGACGGGCAGTACAGCGTCGAGGTCCCTGTGACCGTGAACATGAACGCTGTGGTGCTTGGATCCAGTGTCACCGCCTCCCTCTGCATAATCGGCAGGGACGCGGAACTCGGCGATGATCCGGCCTATATCACACAGTACAGTGATTTCCTTGATCTTACCGCATCGTTCACCCTGGAGTGGGAACCATATATGAGAACCACCGAAAGCGGCGAGCAGGTGCAGCAGACAGCGACATATTACTACTCCCAGTTCTACGAAGGCTATCAGCGTGGAATGCTGGTGGAGCGCGCAAAAGGCACCACCAACATATTCAGACTTCTGGATTGGGGAGCCGGTGTCAACTTCTTCTTCAAGGTGAACAGCGACAATTCCGTGGTTGTGCCGGGGCAGTCGATAGGCTACTACTACAGCGGCAGCGATGAATATGTCTATGTCTCAGACATCGCCCAGTACCTCGGTGACGAAGCCTCTTATGACCGTTTCCCTTGCACGTTCGACGGCAAGCAGACTTTCACCCTTAACCTGGTCTATTATGTCACGGACGGAATGTTCGGCTACGGTCCCGAGAAGATCGTCTTCGCCGGTGACCACGACAACGATCCGGTCGTCTCCGCCACTTACGAGGGTGACGGAAAATTCTCCTTTGAGTTCAACAGCTTCACTTCTTCATGCAAAGCCGTGGTTGTGGAAGGTGACGTCACCGGAGACACCGCGGAACTGAACAAGGTTTACAAGCAGATCTGTCTTGGCCAGCGGGATGACATCCGGACATTCTCCGACAACACACAGCAATGGACTCCGTCGGTTCCGTCCAACACGTTGATAGCCGTGCCTTTTGATGCGGAAGGCAAGCCTGGCGAGATGATTGCCATACGCTTCACCTACGATCCGGACGGCACGATAGCTCCAGAGGTTCTGGAGTTCAGCATCAGCCCTTACAGTGTTGACCCGTATTCCACTATGGTCTGGAAAATTCGTACGAGGAACGCCGCGTCTGTGCGTTACATTATGATGGAAAAGGATGTGCTTGATTATTATGAGGAGAACTATCCTCTTGACCAGATTTTTGGAATAGGATCTAAATTAGACGCGGATAACCTTGCCGCAAGTGAAGGACCGGACGGGCTTACCCTTTATTATCAGGGACTTTCGGAAGGTGGAGCCTATCGAGTCCTCGCTGAGGTTACCAACAGGTACGGAGACAAGGTCTATGTCACGGATTCAACCGTTCTGGCATCACATGCGGACAAGTTCAAAGCTGTGAGTCTGGATGATTTTGTCGGGGCCTACATAGTGAATGCGGATGTCAAGACTTCCGACAGCAATCAGGCGAGCACGGAATCCTTCCGTGTGGACATCATCAAGACTGGAGAGAACACCGTGATGATCAAGGGTTTGTGCAACTACAGCTCGTACTCTCCGGCGATCACCGGAACTTACATCCCGGAGGAGCATTGCATCCGTTTGCAGTCTCAGAATCTCGGTGAGTTCAGCTACCTGAACGTGGTCTTCGGCTTCGTCGCCAACCTTTATACCGGAATCTGGGGTCAGTCCAGCAGTATGGAATTCGGTTTCTGCGATGACGGCCTTCTGCACTGGCGCACGACCGCAGGCTCGGAGATGAACCTGACCGGCTACAAGTTCCTACTCTTCGACGGAACCTCCTACACCGGCTACGCCGTCGGCGATAAGACCTACGAGAACATCCTGATGCAGAAACTTTGATTCAGGAATTTTGAATATTTGAAGGGAGGCGGATTGTCCGCTTCCTTTTTTTTTATGCAAAACGACAAAGGGTTGGAACGAAAGCGAGAAGGACAGCCGGCGAAGCCGGCAGGAAGCGCCTCCGGCGCGTGTCCCCTCTCCGCTAGGGAGAGGGGTCGGGGAGAGGGGTAATACGACAAAGGGTTGGAACGAAAGTTCCAACCCTTTGTCGGGATGATCCGACTCGAACGGACGACCCCTACGTCCCGAACGTAGTGCGCTACCAACTGCGCTACATCCCGATAAATTTTTTGACTTGAAAGGCAGCCTCGGGAGACTGCCTTTCGGATGCTTCTTTATGCGAGCTTATTGATATAAACCGCAATACCACTCTTGAGATTGGCAGCCTTGTTCTTGTGAATGACTCCAATCTTTGCGAGTTTGTCAATCATCTTATAGACCTTAGGAGCGCCATCCTCGGCAGCCTTCTTGTCTGTAGTGTTACGAATCGCGCGGATCGCGTTCCTCGTCGTCTTTGCATAATACTTATTATGCAATCTGCGCCTCTCGCTTTGGCGATTGGCCTTTTTTGCTGATGCGTGATTTGCCATCGTTCTTATTTTTTAATATTTGTAGTGGGTAGGAGAATCGAACTCCTATTGCGGGAATGAAAATCCCGAGTACTAACCGTTATACGAACCCACCAAGACTGGTATACCCATAAGGCTGTCTGCCAAATTGGGATGCAAATATATGGATAATTTTCGACCTTACAAAATAATTCGGACGATATTTGCCCTATTTGCCATCATTTCCGTCCTCATCCCACTCAAACGAGTACAAAAGAGACTCTGTCTGCCTAAGATACTGTCGTTTGTCATATTTCGGAGCATAGACCCATGCCTCCAGCACGATGATGTCCTTTCCGTCCTTGCTGTAGAACGAATGTGAGACGAACGGGCCGCCCATGTAGTCGTTATAGACCTCCCAAAGACCTCTGGTCTCCACGAAATCCAGATTGTGGTACTTGAGGAACTTTATTCCCGGTTTGACGAACACACTTGTGGTCATGTAGGAATTCTCGGCTGTCGCAGGGACATATTCCTTGAGAAAAACGTTGCGTCTGGCAATGATGTTCTCCTCCGAGAACGGGTCCTCGTCCGTTGCCGGGTATTTATAGATGAACACACCCTGGATGCTGTACTGCTTTTCGTCCGCTATCCAGATGAAGTCGTCCGTGACCTTTTTCAGATTGTAGCCTACGGGGAAGTGAACCCTTCCTCCTATCATTTTGGCGACAACGTCCCCCAGTTTGGACTCCTCGTAGAGCAGAGTGTTGGCGATGACCCTGTTCCTCTCGGCCTGCTCGATGGCTCCGGTGATGTTCTCACCGTTTTTTTCAAGGACAACAATCGCGGAATCCGCGCATGAGGCGTTGACCTGGATCACACACTGCGGATGTGCCCAGACATCAGTCCTATAGACGACGCCTTGCTTGACGACAGTCGAGTCAATGTTGAAGATCACTATGTTCCTGTGGAGTTTGAACATGTCCGAGAACGCTCCCGGCGAAAGATTGACCAATGAATATAATGGTTCCCTTTGCGGCAGGTACTCGCAGTCTCTTGCCAATAACCCGCCGATCTCGTTGCCCAGATTCCCTTCCCAGTTGTCCTTGCCTACCACGATGATGACTTCACCAGCCTTGCCCGAGACATTAGGCAGGAGGGTTTTCGTGTTGTTCATGCAGGAAACCGCGCTGATCAGCGCCGCGATGCAGATGACGGTCTTGATTATCTTTTTCATCTTTGTGTTGTTTTTCTGGTTGCAAAGTTACGCCAAACTTCTAAAAACATCAAATTCCAAGCGGTCTGAATACTCTCGTTTTGTTGATGCAATATATTGATAATCAGTGATGAGTGCTCCTGTGTTCTCTTTTGTCGCTTCGACAGGCTCAGCGACCGGACACTTTCGGCCACTGAACTTGTGGTCGCTGAGTCTGCCGAAGCATCGAAGTGACCGCGGCTACCGTATCAACCGTGCGATGTCGTTTCCGAAAGCCAGTACCATCAGCAACAGCAGCAGCAACATCCCGACAATCTGCGCCGCCGTGAGGAACCTGTCGCTCGGCTTCCGTCCCGTTACCATCTCATAGAGGCAGAACACGATGTGCCCGCCGTCAAGTGCCGGAATCGGCAGAAGGTTCATCACCCCGAGCATAATCGAAAGCAACGCAAGAATATTCAGGAACCTGTACCAGTCCCACGTCGCCGGGAAGACCTGCCCGATGGCGATGAAGCTGCCCACTGACTTGTAGGCCTCAGTGCTTGGCGAAGCCACCAGCTTCAGATCCTGAAGATATCCCCCGATGGTGTCGAAAGTCAGCTTGACTCCCGCTGGGATGGCGCTGACCAATGAATATTCCTTCGTCATCACTCCCGGAATCTGCATAAAGACCCCGATCCTGCCAGCCGTGTCCACCTGAAGCGGTACGGAAAGCGTGTCTGAACCACGTAGGATCGTGGCCGTGACGGTCCCGCCTTTGACTTCCGAAAGGTATTTTCTGGAATCCTGCACAAAAGGAGTGCTGACGCTGTCTATGGCGATGATCCTATCGTCGTGCAGAAGACCGGCGGCAGAGTTCTCCGACGCGCTCATCACAGAATCGATCACGAACGGCACGGCGAGGTCGAACACTCCCGGAGTGTTGAGCACCGCCCCGATCTTCGAGCGGTCGATGTAGAGATCCACCGTGTCATTGTCCCTCAGGACAGTGACCTTGCTGACATTCCTGCGCGCCAGATCCGCCTGAAGCATCCCGAAATTCTCGGGAACATATTCATCCATCCTGATGATGTGGTCGCCGTTGCGGAAGCCAAGCTCGACACCTAACTCATTGGTATAGATCTGACTGCCCTCGTTGCTGATGTAGGCGCTGCCCCAGATGGCCATAATTCCGATGTAGGCGATAATCGCGAATATGAAGTTGTAGAGCACGCCGCCGCCCATCACCAGAAGCCTCTGCCAGGCCTTCTTGGTGCGGAATTCCCACGGCTGCGGATCTTTCTTAATCGACTCAAGGTCCATCGACTCGTCTATCATCCCGCAGATCTTGCAGTAACCGCCAAGCGGCAGCCAGCCGATTCCATATTCAGTCTCCCAATCCTTCGCTTTCGGGAATATCCTGGTGAACCATTTCCCCTTGGTACTGAACAACTTGGTGCCGCCGGCATCGAAGAAAAGAAAGAATTTATCCACCCGGATCCCGAACAGCTTCGCGAACGTGAAGTGCCCGAACTCGTGGATGACAATAAGTATCGAAAGCGCAAGAATGACTTGCAGAATCTTCATCAGAACAACCATCATCAACCTTTCTTAGCTATGCCCTCAATCTTCCTTTGGGCCAATGAATATATTTCCTCGTTTGTCTTGAATATGTCCTCGACGGACGGTTCTTTTATGAACGGCGTGCATTCGATGCATTCTCCGACAATGTCCGTGATCCAGTAGAAAGAGATCCTGTCGTGAAGGTACGCCGCCACTGCCGCCTCGTTCGCCGCGTTCAGGGCGCAAGGAATATTCCCGCCCCGCTCCATCGCCTTGTAGGCCAGCGCCAACGCCGGGAACTTCTCGGTGTCAGGCTTGAAGAACGTGATCCCGCCGAGTTCCGCGAAGTCTAGTTTTTTGTTCGCGAGCGGAAGCCGCTCCGGGAATCCGATGGCGAACTGGATAGGCTCCCTCATATCCGGGCAGGCGAGCTGTGCGATGACGGATCCGTCCTCATATTCAATCATGGAATGGATGATGGACTCCGGGTGGACAACGACGTTGATCCTGTCGCAAGGGGTGTCGAAGAGCCACCTCGCCTCGATCACCTCGAAGCCTTTGTTCATCATTGTGGCTGAGTCGATTGTGATCTTGGCACCCATACTCCAGTTCGGGTGCTTGAGCGCCATATCCTTTGTCGCCGCGCTGATCCGCTCCTTGTCCCAGGTTCTGAAAGGCCCGCCGGAGGCGGTTAAGTGAATCTTACGGATGGCGTTGCCCTGTGCCGACAGCAGGCATTGGAATATCGCCGAGTGCTCTGAGTCCACAGGAAGGATCGGGGCGTGGTATTTCTTAGACATCTCCATCACGATCGAGCCGGCAGCCACGAGGGTCTCCTTGTTGGCCAGGGCGATGACTTTTCCGGCGCCGATCGCGGCCATTGTCGGGGCGAGCCCGCTGAACCCTACCATAGCAGCCACCACTATGTCCACCCTGTCGCTTGTAACCAGGTCGCAGACCGACTTCATTCCCGCGAACACCTTCGTGTCAGTGCCGTCCAACGCGTCCGCAAGGTCCTTGTACTTGGTCTCGTCGCAGATGACCGCGTTGTTGGCGTCAAACTCTTTGGCCTGGCTGGCCATCAGCTCCCAGCTGCCCTTGCAGGTAAGCATCTCAACCTCAAAAAGATCCCTGTGCTCCCTGATCACATCCAGGGTCTGCCTGCCGATCGAACCGGTCGAGCCGAGTATCGCTATTCTTCTTTTATCCATCAGAAACTTATATATTTGGTTGGATCCACGGCCTCGCCCTTGTGCCAGAGCTCGAAATGAAGATGATCCCCGTCGGAGAGCGATCCGGTGCCGCCGAGAATGGCTATAGGCATGCCTGCCGTCACCTTGTCCCCAGTTTTCTTCATGAGTTTCTGGTTGTGTTTATAGACCGAGATGATGTCCCCTTCGTGCTGGATTCTTATCGTGTAGCCTTCCGTATCCGTCCATCCGTCCGAGATGACCGTGCCGTCAAGAACCGACATCACCACCGAGTTGCCTGGGGCCGTGATGTCGATGTAAGGATGCAGGACTTTGTCGTACCCCTGCGAGACAACGCCTTTCAGCGGTGTGAAGAAATGCATCCCCTCGATCGGAAGCGACCTTGAGGAATTGGACTTGACGTCGAACTTGTCCTCGTTCGCGACCTCCTTCCGGAGCAGCGAATCCTTCTCCGCAAGTTTCTTAGGGTCAACGGTTTCGGTGACGCTCTTCCTGACCTCCATAAGGCTGTCGATCTTGAGCGGCTCCTGACCGTCCACAACCCTTCGTAGGTTCTCGGAATACAATTCCCATTTCATGATCACATTCTGCAATGAGTCAACCCTGATGGCATTCTGGATCACGTCATGTTTCGTGCGGGCGTCTGGATAGCCGGGAATCAAGGTTCTGATCGGGGTGAACGCGATCAGGCAGAATATGACAGTTATGGTGACAACCACAGTTGTGATCGCAGTCACGAGCGCACCCATCCTTGTGAATTTTCTGGACCACAACTTGTCATGTGTGTCATCATCCACAAGCGTGAGCCTGAAGTTATTTATGATGCCGCCTTTTTTCTGTTTGGACATAAGATTTTGACTTGAAAGCCTTTTTCGTTAACTTTGCGGATTACAATGGACAGGATCATCGGCATAGATTACGGACGCAAGCGCGTTGGGGTCGCGGTCAGCGACCCGCTGGGTATTTTTGCCTCAGCCCTGGACACGGTTCCAGCTGCAAAGATAATAGAATATATCAAAAATTATGCTCAAAAAGAGACCATAACCCGCTTTGTGGTCGGCTATCCGATGAACATGAACAACAAACCGTCCGAGGCCGCCGCCGATGTGGAGATATTCCTGAAGAATCTCGCCAAGGCTTTTCCCGGCATTCCGGTGACCCTTGAGGATGAGCGGTTCACATCCGTGCTCGCGCACCGTGCTATGATCGACGGAGGGATGAAGGCGAAGGACCGCAGGGACAAGACATCCGTGGACAAGATCAGCGCGGCCATTATCCTTCAGAGCTATCTGGACAGGACTGACAGAAATTAAAAGGTTAGAGTTATGATATTACCTATTTATTTATATGGGTCTGAGGTTCTCAGGCAGAAGGCTGCCCCGGCTGACCTCTCGGAGAAGGAAAAGATCACCAAACTGGTCTCCGACATGGAGGAGACTCTCGCTAAATCAGAAGGTTGCGGACTTGCCGCCCCTCAGGTCGGCGAGAGCGTCAGGATCCTTATAGTTGACGGCACCGGGATGACCGATGTCTATCCTTACCTCGCCGATTTCAAAAGGGTGATGATCAACCCGGTCATCCTTGAGGAGAGCGAGAAGAAATGTGAATATTCCGAAGGGTGTCTCAGCATCCCCGGAATCTACTGCGATGTCACAAGGCCACAGAGCATGACCGTTGAATATTACAATGGTGATTTCGAGAAGGTTACCGAGACTTTCGATAAGTTTGCCTGCCGTATGGTGCAGCACGAGATGTCCCATCTGGACGGAGATCTGTTCGTGGATCATGTCGCTCCGATAAGGAAGAAGATAATTTCGAAAAAGTTGATGAACATCGCGAAAGGAAAGGTTTTTGCAAGGTACGCCACAAAAATTAAATAAACATTACGACTATGGGTGCATTTCATGCGTATGACATACGCGGAGTCTATAACGTTGACTTCGATCGTAACACCGCCTACAAGGTGGGCTATTTCCTTCCGGAACTCCTTGGCGCTGACAAGGTTCTTGTCGGCCGCGACTGCAGGACATCCTCTCCGGAGATCCACGAATATCTTGTGAAAGGAATAACCGACGCCGGCGCTGATGTCTATGACATCGGTCTCAGCACGACCCCGATGGTCTATTTCGGAACCGCCAACTACGGGTTCAAGGCCTCGGTCCAGATCACGGCATCGCACAATCCCAAGGAATATAACGGAATGAAGGTTTCCAGGGAGAACGCCCTCCCTGTCGGTCTGGATTCCGGCCTCGGGCAGATCCAGGAATGGATAGAGAGCGGCAGGCCTACCCCTGTGGCCGAGAAGAGGGGACAGGTCATTCTCAAGGATATTCATAAAGACTATCTTGATTTCCTGCTGAAGTTCAAGGGCGACTATTCCGACATCAAGATCGCTTTCGACCTTTCCAACGGAATGTCAAGCCTTTACGCCCGTGAGATTTTCGGCGATGAGCCTGCCTACATATTCGAAGAACTTGACGGAAACTTCCCGAACCACGAGCCTAACCCGCTGATTCCTAAGAATGTCGAGCCGCTTCAGGCTTTGGTGAAGAAGACCGGCGCGGATGTGGGTGTCATCTATGATGGTGACGCTGACCGTGTGATGTTCGTGGACAACGAGGGCAAGTTCGTCTCTCCGGACCTGATGATCGCCGTTCTCGGCCACTATTTCATCGACGAGAGGCACGAGACCGGAACCGTGCTCCAGGACATCCGCAGCTCGAAGGCGGTAGGCGAGTACCTCACTCCGATGGGATGCAAGATGGCGACCTGGAAGGTCGGACGTGCCTTCGCCGCGAAGAAACTTCGTGAACTTGACGGAGTCTGGGGCGGTGAGCTTGCCGGACACTACTATTTCCGTGACTTCTTCTATTCTGACAGCGGACTCCTCGCTTCCATCCTGATTCTGAGGGTTGTTGCCGCGATGAAGAAGAAAGGCGTCACCCTTCACGAACTCATCGGCAGGATCGCGCGCTACCAGAATTCCGGCGAGATCAACTTCCGCCTTGAGGACAAGAAAGGCGCGATGGACGCTGTCAAGGAATATTTCGTCTCCAAGGAGAAACCGACCGCCGAGATGGATTTCGACGGCTACAGGGTCGAGTTCCCGGACTGGTGGTTCAACATCCGTCCTTCCAACACCGAACCATACCTCAGGTTCATCTGCGAGGCGACATCGGACGCTCTCCTTGAGGAAAAGATAAGTGAGACCAAGAATCTTCTCGTGGAGAGGTTCGGCGCAAAACTGTAGGCGGGATGATTCGTGAAAGATTTTGGGTAGGCGCCATTGTCATGGTCCTTGCCGCAATTGGACTTTCCGTTCCTGCCGTGGCGCAGGACACTACGATCAAGACGAAGAAACAGGCCGAGATCCTCGTACCGAGAATCTCCCGCGAGGCCGTTCAGTCCATGGATCTGAACAGGGCCGAGGCCTTGGACACAATCGACACGGCAGATCCTCACATCAAGATTCTGCTTCTGTCTGACTATACATGGAAATACTATAAGGATTCCACCTACGCCCGTGACCACAAGATATTCAATGAATATTGGACCCACGACTATCCGGACCCTTACCATGTCTCTTTGGAAGAGCTTCCGGATGAGATCGCGCTTTGGATTGTGGACACATTGAGTGAGTACAAGTGTCCTCATCAGAATGATGTCTATTCAAAGTTCGGCTACCGCCACAGACGGCGTCATCAGGGAGTGGATCTTCCTTTGAAGACGGGTACTCCTGTTTATGCTGCGTTTGACGGCAAGGTCCGCATTTCAAAGCGTTACAAAGGCTACGGAAATCTCGTGGTCCTGCGTCATGACAACGGCCTGGAGACATTCTACGGTCACCTTTCCAAAATCTATGTGAAGGAAGACCAATGGGTGAACGCTGGCACGATCATTGGCTTAGGAGGCTCGACTGGCCGTTCGACAGGACCTCATCTGCATTTCGAGACCCGTTATAAGGGCTACGCGTTTGATCCTGAATGGCTGATAGATTTCCATTCCGGTACGTTGAGGCACAGGCTGTTTGTCTTGAAGAAGAAGTATTTGAACGCGAACAGCAAGTACGTTCCTGAGAGCGAACAGGAGGAGATCGACATCCTTGAGGGGGACGCAAAGGACAAGGAGGAGGCCGCCAAGAAGGCCGAGGCCGCGAGAAAGGCCGCTGCCGCCGCCCGGTACCACACCATCCGTCAGGGTGACACCCTCGGCGCTCTTGCCCGTAAGTACCACACCTCTGTCAAGGCCCTCTGCCGTCTCAATGGCATCAAGGAAACCACGACCCTGCGTCTTGGCAAGAAGCTGCGTGTGAAGTAGTGCTTTCTTCCGGTCGCTGAATTTATGTCGGTCGCTGAGCTTGTCGAAGCGACTGCCTGAAATAAGAAGCTGTTTTGAATTGTTTGAAATGTTCTTTGAGGTGAAAAATCTTCATTTTCTTCCCGCTTCTTCAGTCAGATAGCACCGCTATCTTCCTTGGAAGAAGCGGTCGAAACTGAAGTTTTTCACTCTCAAACCTTCAAACAAACAATTCAAAACAGCTTCTAAGAGAGGCGAAGAAATTTCCCCTTTGCGATTTTTGCACGTTACCAAAAATTCGCAAAGGGGAAAGTTCTTCGCTGATTGAGGCATTGGATTACAACACCATCGCCCAAATTGTGCGGATCGCCGTGATGAAAAGTCTTTGATAATAAACGTTTTGGCTACTTTGCTTTAGTGGTTTCAGGCTAAAGTCAATGATTCAATCATTTGGCTATAAGTTTGTTATCAGCCACTCGTTGATTCTGAATGGGTGGCTGATAATGCTTTGATAATGAGTTAGATAAGGCTTTGTCTTAAGTTCGTTTGCCCTAAAGGAGATTTTATAATCGCCAGACTGTCAATATCATAGAGATTACGCTGCCCCAAAATGAGGCCGAAAAAGCCACGAGACTCGGAGCTAAGCGACCGAAGGGGGTTCGGGGAATCCTTTCCCCGTGCCCCACCGGGGCTGTCACGCAGTGACTGGGGGAGACTGTCTTAAAAGTATAATTACCACCTCCGAGGATTGAAAATTCGTTGTCGCCCCTGCAGTGGGGTACGGACTTTTCTGCTCTCGTCGAGACTTTTCAGACAGTCTGGGGGGGGGTGGGAATAAGGGTCACAAAAGAAGGAGACGCAATTCTTGCGCCTCCTTCTTTTGTGGTCCCAGTAGGGCATGATCCTACGACCCCCTGATTATGAGTCAGATGCTCTAACCAACTGAGCTATGGGACCGGATGCCGTCCGACACGGTTTGACGGACGGCATGTCAAAGTTACCAAACTTTTTGAAAAAGACAAAACTCTTTGAATATCTTTGCAAAATTTAAGGCAGCATGTTTTTGTAAAATGTAAAAAAATGACCTTCATCACTTTAAATTTGCAATATATTGATGTTCAAGGGTGATTCTATGTATTCAAATTTATCGATTGATGCAACTTGTTTTTTCAATATTACTTTACGCTTACATATTCCGGGAATAATGTCTAACTTTATAGGTTGTTTGTCGCATAATTTTACTGAAATGAAAAAGGCTCTGTGTGTTATTTTTGTCATGCTTGCAGGACTTGTGTCCTGTAAATACGATGACTCTGAGATCTGGAACAAAGTCAACGAGAATGAAGCCAGGATAGCGGCTTTGGAAGAGCAATGCCGTGGATTCAATCAGGATCTGCAGACATTGCGCACCATCGTCAACGCGTTGCAAGGCAATGACTACGTGACAGGCGTGGTGGAAGTCATTAAGGAGGGGACTGTTGTCGGGTACTCGATCACGTTCAGCAAAAGCGGCACGGTAACCATCTACAATGGAAAGGACGGTCATTCTCCTGTGATCGGAATAAGACAGCACACCGACGGGAAGTATTACTGGACCGTAGATGGTGAATGGATTTACGACGGTTCCGGTACAGGCAACCGGATAAACGCGGGAGGCACCGCTCCGGAATTGAAGATAGAAGACGGCTGGTGGTACGTCTCTTATGATGGACGTAAGACTTGGACGAAATTGTCGAAGGCAACCGGTGAGGACGGGGACTCGTTCTTCTCCTCTGTCACGGACAACGGTGACACTGTGACCGTCACACTTATGGATGGAACCGTGTTCGAACTCGCCAAGAAGTCTTCGGATCTGAGCATCCGGTTTCCGGATTACGGAACATTCAGATTTAATGCCGGGGAGACAAGGTCTGTTGTATATAAGATCCTTAATGCCACAGGAAGCGTGGTGGTCAAGGCGTTTGCGCAGAATGGATGGAAGGCGGACGTCAAAAGGAACAATGACTCGGAAGGAGAAATTGTGGTGACCTCCCCTTCCCCGTTCACTGGCGGTGAGGTTGTGGTGCTTGTATATGATGATTCGAAGACCATCGTAAGGTGCTTGGATTTCGTAGAGGGCAACGTCATCACTCCTCAGGAGACATATTCAATGTCAAGAGGCGCGGGAGAGATTGCCGTCACTGTGTCTGCTGACGTTGACTATTCCGTGGATATTCCAGAGGACGCCGCGTCCTGGCTGAGATATTCAGGGTTGAAGACCAGGGCGATGCGTCAGGATGAACTTGTCTTTCATTGTGACAGGAACGAGGGAGAGAGTGCCAGAAGCGCGGTGGTCGGAATCGTGAACAAGGCTGCCGGTATTCATGAAAAAGTTGTGATTTTTCAGGAAGGAATAGTGCACACCCTCCAGACCCATTCTGTCGGCAACGGAATAAAGATAGTGATCATGGGAGACGGCTTCACCAAGGATGATCTTACGGCTTCGGAAGGGGAGGCAATGTCGTCATTTGACAAATGGGCCGACAGGACAATGGAGGAGTTTTTCGCCGAGGAGCCTTACCGGTCATTCCGGGACAGGTTCGATGTGTATTCTGTCGCGGTCGAGTCGGACGGGCGGAATTTTGACGGCAGCACGGCCTTTGCAAGCAAGTTCGGAACGGGAACCTATATCGGAGGCAATGACAGCAAGGTCTGGCAATATGCCTATAAGGTAGATGGGATCAGTTGGCTCACGGTGAGAAACACGCTTGAACTGGTGATCCTGAATTCCTCGAAATATGCCGGTACAACCTACATGTGGTCGGACGGCAGGGCTATAGCCTACATCCCGGTTGTCAGCTACAACACCGAAGATTTCGGGAAGGTTCTTCGCCATGAGGCGGGCGGTCACGGGTTCGCTAAGCTTGCGGATGAATATTTCTACGAAAAGACAATCACCGAGGACAAGGTGAAAAGCCACAAGGAATGGTTCGCCAAATACGGTTTCTACCCGAACGCCGATGTCACGAACGATCCCAAGGAAATCCATTGGGCGCATTTCCTTTCAGATCCGCGCTATTCCGGTCAGGTCGGAATCTACGATGGCGGCCTGACGTTCAGATACGGTGCCTACAGGCCGACGGACGACAGCATCATGAGACATAATGCCGGCGGGTTCAACGCTCCTTCGCGTGAGGCCATATTCAAGAGAATCATGAAGTTGTCTGAGCCAAGCGGGTGGAAATATGATTTCGAGGCGTTTGTGGCCTACGATGAGATCAACCGTTCGGCCGCGTCACAAGCCTACTACGAAAACCAGATGGAAAACTTTGACGAGGAGTCGTTTGTCCCTCTCGCTCCTCCTGTCGTAAGGGAGGAATAAAAGTTCAATATTCCTTTACGCCGTTTCCGGCCATCCATTCCAATAGCGGGGTGCTGTCGAATCCGACGGTGCCTTTCAGGAATACGTTCACGTCGAAGCCAACCTCTTGGCTCAGCCGGAAGACATTCTTGAGGGTCTCCAAAACACAGAACTCAGAGGCGATTCCGCAGACGGTGACCTCGTCCCCTGCCAGAAACAGACTCTGGTTTGAGGCTGTCACGGCCGCCAGCGCTCCATATTCCTCCCTCTCCTTGTTCTGCCCTTTCAGGATGAATCTTGTCTTCGCTTCCTCCAGCCCGTCCAGCAGCCCGTCGGCGAGACTTGCCCCTAAAGTGTAGTGAACGCAGTGCTCTGGCCATTGACCACCGTTTGCCTTGAACGAACAATGATCCTTCGGATGCCAGTCCAAAGTGAAATACACAAGATCGGCTCCGTTCTTGATCCCGTTTATCTCCGGAATGATCGCCTCTGCTCCCGGCACGGCCAGAGATCCGTCAATGAAGTCCCTCTGCACATCCACTACAAGTAAAATCTTTCTTCCAGTCATATTAAGAAGCTGTTTTGAATTCATTTTTGATTCATGACCACACCCCGCACATTCATATTCACAATTCGGGACAAGTCGTCCCATTTCGTCTGAATCCTTCTTTTCTCAAAGATAGCCATTATCTACAATAAAGAAAAATCAAAGAAGCCATGTGCCTGTTGGCAAGCCTTTATGCCTTGGTGATTGCAAGCCGCCTCAAGGTGTTTATGAATATGATTTCTTCCTTATTGTGCGAACATGATGCGCAGTGATAGAAAGAAGAAACTCTCCCTCCCGTGCGCGATTCCGCATCATGTTGATGCCGGCCCACTTATGTTTATAGTTGGCGGGAACGGTCATGCCTGTCTGATGGCCGTACAGTCATGGACTTTGTTCCTCAAAACCGATTTCAGCGAGGTGTCAGGAACAGTGAACCACTCCTGATGTTGCTTATGTGGCTGTGGATGTTCCCGCCAATTGCAACGAAGTTGAAAAGGTCTTTCGTCGTGGGAGGGGCAAGCCGGTTCTTTTAACACAGGGCTTTGGACTTGCCCTGGCTTTGGACTTGCCCCGGTTTTTGACTTGCCCCCGGCTTTGGACTTGCCCCGGTTTTTGACTTGCCCCCGGCTTTGGACTTGCTCAGGCTTTGGACTTGACCCCAATATTCTTTGAAATCAATGAGTTATGAGGAAAAGAGTTATGAGGAAAAGAAAAACGGACAAACCGTCATTTCTGATGATTTGTCCGCTTTGGCTCCTCAAGTAGGACTTGAACCTACGACCCCCTGATTAACAGTCAGGTGCTCTAACCAACTGAGCTATTGAGGAATTTTGTCAACCTTTTCGGTTGTTTGTTCCTTTCGGGAGTGCAAAGGTACAACAAAAATTGATTAGTGCAAATTTTTTTGTAGTTTTTTTTGTGTACCTTTGTGTGAATTTCTCGGAGGAGGAAAAATGGACATAGACTTGTTTTCAGATATGGTCAAGGGGCTGATCCTTGACAATGATGAGGTTACGTTGCCTGGCTTGGGGACTTTCGTCTCCGAGGTGATGCCCTCTACTTTTTCTGACAAAGGGTACACCATCAATCCTCCTTACCGAAAACTGTCGTTCAGGCAGCGCGGATCAGGAAACGAGGAGATGATGGCGGAGTTCTATGCCAAGATCAACGGGACGGATCTTGAGACTTCAAAGAGAATCCTTGGGGAGTTTATCGCCGGGCTGAGGACAACGCTGCAGGCAAAGAAGGTCGTGATATTCCCCGGGCTCGGCCGGTTGAGGGCGACTAAGGAGAACACGTTCTTTTTTATCGCTGACGAGGATTTGGACATCTATCCTTATGGGGTAGGGCTGGAGCCGGTGTCTTTGAAGACTCACGAGGAGACTCCGGACGAGGTGGCGCAGAGTGTAGCGGCGCTTAGGGAGCTGGTGGCGGATCCGGTTCCCATCAGAGAGCCGATTGCACCGGTCGCTTTGACAGGCTCTGTGACCGAGGAAACAGACACTCCGACCGATGAATCTGACACCGGAACCGAAAATGAGAAAGAAGATGAGAAAGAAAGAGAGGAGGAGACAGGTCACAAGACGAGAAACCGTGCTTGGAAAGTGGTTCTAATCGTGGCGGCAAGCCTCATCGGTTTGGCGCTGGTGGCTCTCGGAATATTCATACTCCTCGCCCACTTCGCTCCGGATTTCATTGACTCGATCCTCTACACCCCTGAGGAACTGAGGATTATAAATCATTAGGACTATGGAAAGGATCAACGTTTCAGACAATAGGTTCAGTACTGACATAACGATCCCGTGCTACGACACGGACGCATCGTTCCGCCTGAAGCCGGCCGCGTTTATGGATCACGCCCAGGAAATGGCGTATCTGGCGGCCCAGGCGCTTCATTTCGGCTATGACGACCTTCAGAGGCATCACACGGCCTGGGTTCTGTCACGGATGCGGATGGATTTTCTGAACCCTCCGAAATGGACGGACGAGACGACCCTCTACACTTGGCACAAGGGACAGGACGGCCTGTTCTTCCTGCGTGACTTCGAGCTCCGAAGGAAGGGCGACACGGACTTCGCCGACAAATCAAAGGCGCAGGTGCTTTGCACCTCTTCGTGGATAGTGATGAATGTCGAGACCCGGCGGCTGGTGCGCAGCGATGAGGTTCTGAATATGGTCCCGGCGACCACCCAGTGCCCTGACAATGCGATCCAGATCCCTTGCGGCAAGGTCGTGATGCCTAAGAATATCCCCGCGGAGGAAGTCGGCTGCCACAAGGCGGCATACTCAGACATCGATGTGCTGGGGCACACCAACAATGCCCGCTACGTGGTCTGGGCTATGGACTGCATTGACTATGAAGAGGTCGCCGGCAACCCTGTCAGGAGCATAAGCATCAACTTCATCAAGGAGACGAAGCCTGGGGAGGTTGTCAGGATATTCAGAAGTGTTGAGGATATTGACGGACAAAAGAAATATTTCATAGAAGGTAAAATTGAAGACAAACCGTGCTTTTGCGCGCGGATAGATTTTTAATTAGATATGCGAGATTTGTTTTTAGGGGCTGGAATAGCCCATTCGATTCTAGTTTTCGCAGTCGTGATCGCGATCGGACTGTACCTTGGCAAATTCAAGATCAAAGGCATCTCCATCGGTTCCACGTGGATTCTGTTCGTGGCTATCCTGTTGAGTCATTTCGGCCTCAGGGTGGACGCGACCGTGATGAACTTTATGAAGGACTTCGGCCTGATCCTGTTCGTGTTCTCGATAGGCCTTCAGGTCGGCCCGGGATTCTTCCACTCCTTCAAGAAAGGCGGACTTCAGATGAATATCCTTGCGGTCGCCCTTGTCCTGTTGGCTGTGGCCGTCACCGTGGCGATCCATTTCATCACCGGCGAGGATCTCAAGACTATGGTCGGCGTGATGTCCGGAGCCGTGACCAACACCCCGGGACTCGGTGCCGCCCAGCAGACGATGGCGGATTCAATGCGCGCGGAGAACTATCTGGCGTCTGACATCACATCGGCGACCTCCGGGCTGGCTTCCGCCTACGCTGTGGCCTACCCGTTGGGAGTTCTGCTTGTGATCGCTCTGATGATGTTCTTCAAGGCGATATTCAAAGTTGATCTCAATAAGGAGAAGGAAGTCCTTGACAATGAGGATAATAATGAGGATGTGGCAAGGCGTATGCACTGCGAGGTCGAGAATCCAGCGGTCTTCGGAATGACAATCAAGGACGCCACAAAGGATCTGGGCAATTCCATCGTGATCTCCAGAATACTTCGCGACGGGCTCATGTCCGTTCCCGGGCCTGATACCGTTCTCCAGAAAGGAGACAAACTTCTGATCGTCACTTCTCAGAAGAATGTGGACTCGCTTAGGATCACCTTCGGAGAAGAGGTTCCGATGCACCTTCAGGACTGGGAGCAGCTGGATGCCAGGATGGTGAACAGGAAGATAACCGTCACCAAGACGAACCTTACGGGAGTGACCCTCAGAAGTCTCAATGTCAGAGCTAATTATGGGGTCAGTGTCACCAGAGTCATAAGATCCGGTGTCGGCCTTGTCGCAAGACCTAACCTCATCCTCCAGATGGGCGATGTGTTGAGGGTTGTCGGTCCGGAGCTCGGAATAGAGGAGGTAGCCAATCTTGTTGGTAACCAGACTTCGACTTTGAACCACCCGAACCTTATCCCGATCTTCTTCGGAATAGCCCTTGGTGTGATATTCGGTTCCATTCCTATCGCCATCCCTGGCATTCCTCAGCCTATCAAACTTGGTCTCGCCGGAGGCCCGCTCATCATCGCGATCCTGCTTGGCTACTTCGGCCCTAAGTGGAAGATCACGACCTACACGACCCAAAGCGCCAACCTGATGGTCAGGGAGATAGGAATATCCTTCTTTATGGCGGCCGTCGGTTTGGGAGCCGGACAGAACTTCGTAAGTTCGATCCTGGACGGAGGTTACTGGTGGATCCTTTACGGAGCGCTCATCACCTTCATCCCTGTCTGCACGATCGGCCTCATCGCAAGATATGTCTGCAAGCTGAACTTCTACCAGATCTGCGGTCTGATCTCCGGTGGTACCACCGATCCCGCCGTCCTGGCGTTCACCCAGGGGGCTTACGGAACGGATTATCCTTCAGTGAACTACGCCACCGTCTATCCTCTGTCGATGTTTATGAGGGTGCTTGTGGCCCAGTTGCTGATCCTTTTGGCGATAGCTTGACGTTATGTTTGACTTGATCTACCCGGTTTCCCCGGCTCCGGTTATGCCTTTGCCATCGGCCGACAATCCCGGTGACCGTCCACGTCCTACGGGCGAGATGGTCCCGGTCGTGGAGGAGAACGGCCTTGTCATCGGACAGGCCACCAGGCAGTCCGTGCACGATGGCTCGAAGCTGATGCATCCGGTGATCCATCTTCACATCATCAACCGGGAGGGGTGTCTGTATATTCAGAAACGCTCGATGAAGAAGGATCTTCTTCCGGGGCGTTGGGACACGGCCGTCGGCGGTCACGTCGATTACGGCGAGACGCTTGAAGAGGCACTCTACCGCGAGGCCTCTGAGGAACTGGGATTCAGGGACTTCAATCCGATATTCCTGAAATCCTACATTTGGGAGTCGGCTCGCGAGAAGGAACTGGTCAGCGTCTTCGCCACCGTCGGCAACTTCACTTTGAAGCCTGACAATGACGAGGTCACCGAAGGACGCTACTGGAATATGTCCGAGATCGAGTCGAATCTGGCGCGGGGACTGTTCACTCCGAATTTTGAGCAGGAATTCAAATCAATCAAGGACACTTTACTGGCTTTGCTCTGATGGACAATAACATTGACAAATTCATAAAGGACCAGTTGTCGGTCTGGCCTCTTGCCGCCGAGAACTATCGTGACCTCAAGAAGGTGGAAACCAAACGGTTGGATGTTGGAGGACTGGAGGTCATCGTCCAGCATAACCCTTGCCGCAAGATTTCTTCCGAGGCGGCCCTGGACCCTAAGTCTCTCAGCGAGAGGCCTTGCTTCCTCTGCCCTGAGAACCGCCCGGCGCAGCAGACCCACATTGAGTTCGAGGGGCGCAAGGGACGGAAATACCGCGTCACGCTGAACCCGTACCCGATCTTCCCGTCGCATCTCGTGATCTCAAGTTTCGAGCACACGCGGCAATCCATCTGGCATCGTTATCAAGACCTTCTTGACTTTGTCAGCGCGCACAATGAATATCTCGGGTTCTACAACGGCCCTGTGAGTGGGGCTTCAGCGCCTGACCATCAGCATTTCCAGGCTTGTCCGCAAGGACTGATGCCTCTCCAGAACAGGGTGGACGGATTGTTGGCGGCCGGCGATGTCAATACTCTGGAATATTTCACCAACGTCAAGGAAGCCAAGCTCTTCCATCTTAATGAATATGCCAACGGAGTCTTCGTCCTTTGCGGCGGCACGGCGAAATCCGTGGCTAAGCTTTTCTACCGGCTTATGGACTGCGCTCCGGTGCCGGAGGACTCGGATGAGCCGAAAATCAACCTGTTCGCCTGGACGCATAACGGGGAATATCGCTCCATTGTGATATTCAGGGATAAGCATCGTCCGCACAACTATTATTCCACCGGGGCGGATCATCTGGCGATGAGTCCAGGGTGCGCTGATCTGGGAGGTGTGTTTGTGGCTCCTAAACGTGAGGATTACGACAAACTTGACTCAGAGCTTCTTACGGCGGTTGTCCGTGAGATAACCGTCAGCAGGGAGACAGAGAAAGGCATCATCTGGAGGCTGACCAGAACCCAGCGCAGGCTGGAGGTCGGGATAATGTCCGGCAGTGCGATCGAGTTCGAGATCATTTCCGACGGGGCGGGACGGCAGAAAGTCGAATATTCGGTGGGACGCATTTCCTACAACGGAGTTCTTTACGATGAACTGGTCTTCGAGGCTCAGACTGAGGCCACTATGTTCGCCGAGCCGTCGTTCATCCTTTACGGAGTGACTATCGGTGTGGATTTCCATTGGGAAAGGAAGGTGACCCAGAAGTTCGCGGGAACTCTCAAGTTCATCGTGGACGGGGACAAGGTCACGGCCGTGAATATTGTTGGAGTTGAGGACTATCTGCTTAGTGTCATCTCGTCTGAGATGAAGGCTTCGGCCGGACTGGAGTTCCTCAAGGCGCACGCTGTCATTTCCCGTTCCTGGGTTATGGCGCAGGTGGAGCACCGTCGGAATCCGGTCACTTCGACAGGCTCAGTGACCACCGAAGTGAGTCCCATGACCACCGAAGTGAACTCAGCGACCGGCGGCGAGGAGGAGTACATCAAATGGTTCGACCACGATGACCACACCCTCTTCGATGTCTGCGCCGATGATCACTGCCAGCGTTACCAAGGTCTCACGATGGCCGTGGGCGACACTGTCCGCAAGGCCATAGACCAGACCTGGGGTCTTGTGCTCACCTCGGAAGGCCGGATATGCGACGCCCGCTTCTCAAAATGCTGCGGAGGCCGTATGGAGATATTCAGCACCTGCTGGGAAGACAAGGATTACCCTTACCTCCAGCCGCTCCCGGACACTCCGGACTGCGCGGAAGGAGGCGACGTTTTCTGCGACACCAAGGACGAAAAGATTCTCTCCCAAGTGCTTAACGACTACGATCTGGAGACGAAGGACTTCTACAGATGGACCACTGAATATTCAAGGACGGATGTCTCGGAACTTGTCCGCAGACGCTCCGGAATAGATTTCGGCACCATCCGTGACCTCGTCCCGATCGAGAGAGGCCCGTCCGGAAGGCTCAAAAGGCTCAAGGTGGTCGGCGACAAGAAGACAATGGTCATCGGCAAGGAACTGATCATCCGCCGCTGGCTGTCCGAATCCCATCTCAAGAGCTCCGCCTTTGACATAAAATGGGTCGGCGACAGACTGGTCCTTGACGGATCCGGATGGGGACACGGAGTCGGCCTCTGCCAGATCGGCGCCGCCGTGATGGCCAGCAAAGGCTACACGTTCGATCAGATCCTGCTGCACTACTATCCAGGCAGCATACTGGAAAGAAGATAACATAATCAACACATAATGGCTAATTTCACTAAACGTAATCCTTGGATGTGGATCCCGACCCTCTACTTCGTCGAGGGCATTCCATATTTCCTTGTCAACAATGTCTCCGTCCTGATGTTCGCCAAGATGGGCGTTCCGAACGGGCAGATGGCGTTGTTCACATCCCTGCTTTACCTCCCGTGGACGTTGAAGTTCCTCTGGAGCCCGTTCGTGGACATCATCAAGACAAAGAGATGGTGGATCATCACAATGCAGATCATAATGTCCATAGCCTTTGTGGTCCAGGCTCTTACGATGCCTCATCCGTCAGCGGAATCCATCGCGGCCGGCAGCACGCCTATGAGCCTTTTCTCGTTCACGCTGATCCTGTTCGTCTTCGCGGCCTTCGCCTCCGCCACACACGACATAGCGGCTGACGGCTTCTATATGCTGGCCCAGAGCCAGAGCAGCCAGGCGGCCTTTGTCGGAGTCCGCAGCACGTTTTACAGGCTCGCCAATGTCTTCGGCAACGGTGTGATCGTCGCCGTGGCCGGATTGCTGGAGACCAGAACCGGCAACATCCCGTTGGCCTGGCAGCTGACCATCGGCGGATCAGGCATACTCCTTACCGGGTTGACCCTCTATCACACGTTCGCGATTCCTAAGCCAGAGTCCGATGTGCCTAACATCCAGGAGGATTCAGGCAACAAGGTCGCCGAGATATTCGCAGGTTTCGGCCGCACCGTGACGACATATTTCAAGAAACCGGGCGTCTGGCTCGCGATCATATTCATGCTTTGCTACCGTCTCCCTGAGGCCTTCCTCATCAAGATGTGCACTCCGTTCCTTGTGGCTGCGAGAGAGGCCGGCGGACTTGGGATGCAGACCGCGCAGGTCGGCATAGCGTACGGTACCCTCGGCGTGATATTCCTTCTTCTCGGAGGGATCCTCGGAGGACTTCTCGCATCACGTCTTGGGCTGAAGAAATCCATCTGGATCATGGCTGCGTTCATGACGCTTCCTTGCCTGTCGTTTGTCTATCTCGCTGTGGTACAGCCTGTAAGTTTCGCCACAATCTGTACCTGCATCGCCATAGAACAGTTTGGCTACGGCTTCGGATTCACCGCCTACATGCTCTACATGATGTACTTCTCCGAAGGCGAGTTCAAGACCTCGCACTATGCCTTCTGCACCTGCTTCATGGCGCTGAGCATGATGATACCGGGCATGTTCGCCGGCTTCCTGCAGGAGTCCCTCGGCTACAAGGGCTTCTTCTGGATGGTGATTGTCTGCTGCATAGCGACCGTCGTCGTCACCTTCCTCGCCGACCGCAAGATCGATCCTGAATATGGTAAGAAATAATCAACGAATTGATAATCAATGAATATATGAACGCAGTCAAAAGAATATTCACCGTCCTGCTCTCCGTTGCCGCATTGTCGGCCCTTTCCGCGCAGGCTGGACAGAAACAGATTGTACGCACCGGCATCGAAGTGCTTGAAGGCCGTGGCTTCGAGGGACTTGTCGGCAAGAATGTCGGGCTGGTCACCAATCCGAGCGGTATCGACCATAATCTCCGCTCCACCATCGACATCCTTCACGCCGCTCCGGGAGTCAACCTCAAGGCGCTTTTCGCCCCCGAGCACGGAGTCCGCGGCGATGCCTACGCCGGCTCGCACGTGGAGGATTTCAAGGATCCTAAGACAGGGATCCCGGTCTATTCGATCTATGGCTCCAACCGCAAGCCGAGCAAGAAGATGCTTGAGGGGCTGGACATCGTTGTCTATGACATCCAGGACATCGGCAGCCGTTCCTATACTTTCATCAGCACCCTCGGTCTCGTTATGCGCGCCTGCGCCGAGAACGGCATCGAGGTGATGGTTCTGGACAGGCCTAACCCGTTGGGCGGCAACAAGATCGAAGGCTGTCTCGTGGAGCCGGGCTTCCATTCGTTCGTCAGCGAGTTCAAGATCCCTTACATCTACGGCCTCACTGTCGGCGAGCTCGCCCTTCTCCTGAACGAGGAAGGCCTGAACTGTGGCGAGAAAGGCAACGAGGCACCGCTGAAATGCAGACTTTCCGTCATTCCGATGGAAGGATGGACAAGGAATATGCTCTATCAGGACACGAACCTACCTTGGGTGCTCCCGTCCCCGAATATTCCTTATCCTCAGTCCGCCGTGAACTATCCGTCCTCCGGCATAACCGGAGAGTTCCAGGGCTATCTGAACATCGGCATCGGCTACACCCTCCCTTTCGAGGTTTTCGCAGCCGAATGGATTGACGCCGATGCCTTGAAGGCGCTTCTTGACAGCTACAACCTTCCGGGGGTGGCATTCAGGACAATCCACTTCAAGCCGTTCTCGGGAAGCCTTCAAGGAAAGCTGATCCACGGCGTTCAGTTCCACTACACTGACTATGAGGCCGCCTGCTGCACGCTGACGCAGTTCTACGTGATGCAGGCCGTGAACGAACTCTATCCGGAAAAGAATCCTTTCGCCCTCTCGAAGGGGCGCAACAATATGTTCGACAAGGTCTGTGGTACGGATTATGTAAGAACGACTTTCGGAAAGCGTCTCAAAGTCGAGGACATCGCTGACTATTGGTCAAAGGATGTCGAGGCTTTCAGGACACTATCCCGTAAGTATTGGCTATATAATTAAACCACTTAATTAAACCACTTAACACCGAATCAAAATGAAGAACATTCTGAACATCGCGATTGCATCGGCCGTGGCATTGGCCCTTATCGCATCACCGGTTGATTCATATTCACAGGAAAGACGCTCTTCCGGATCGAGGAGCACCACCACTTCTTCCCAGACCAGATCTTCGTCCAGAAGTTCTTCTTCTTCAGGAAGTTCTGGTTCGTCCTCCACGAGAAGTTCCGGCTCGTCCGCAACAAGGAGTTCTGGTTCTTCCTCTACAAGAAGCTCTGGTTCTTCCGTGTCCGGAAGCTCCCAGGACAACAGCCGCAGGAGTGGTTCCAGCGTGTCGAGGAGTTCTCAGGACAACAGCCGCAGATCTTCCACGAGCGTTTCACGCGGTTCGCAGGACAATAGAAGTAGCGGCACTACTGTAAGGAGTTCGTCCTCAGACAGATCATCTTCTTCAGTGAGAAGCTCGTCATCCGCGTCAAAGTCTTCTTCCCGCAACGGTGACAGCGGAAGCTATCAGGACAATAACCGCCGTAGGAGTAGTTCCAGCGTGTCGAGGGGGGCGCAGGATAACAACCGAAGAAGTTCTACGGGTTCTACATCAGTAAGGAACTCGTCTTCTGACAGGTCATCTTCATCCGTGAGAAGCTCGTCTTCGGTAAGACGCTCTTCTTCAGAGAGATCATCATCTGTAAGAAGTTCATCCTCGTCTGTCGGAGAGTCTTCCTCATCGACAGGAAGTCCAGGAGGCAGGGTCGCGAGACAGATCGGATCTTCATCCTCCAGAAGTACTTCAGCAAGAAGTTCCGCGTCTGACACCAGAAGGGAGCAGTCCCAGAGGGTCGGAAACGCCACCCGAGGAGGTCTGACTTCCTACGACCGTAACGCACATGGCGGAAAGGATGTGATGAGGGAGAGAAGAAGCGACTTCATGAGGATAGGGGAGGACCGTAACGTCCATAGAATCCCGCCGCGCGACCGTGACTTCATGCCATACGACCGCCCGAGGCATTTCTGGGCGCATGAGCACCACTACTATGGCTATAGGGTTCACTACCTGCCACCTCGTTACAGAAGAATGACTTACTGGGGAGTAGAGTACTGCATCTATGACGGAATATATTACCGTCCGTACGGTGACATGTTCGTGGTTTGCCGTCCTCCGTTCGGGGTTTGCATCGACCGTGCGATTTCGGATCTTGTGTTCGCGTCGGTTCGCTTCGCCTACTACAACAACACTTACCGGATGTACCGCGCCATCGATTCCAACAACAGGATCATCGAGGAGCAGAACAGGATAATCGCTCGGAACAACGCCACCATCGCCGCACAGAACAGTTCGTTCGCTTTGAACTCTACGAGAGCCTACAACGCTTATTCACTTGCGGACCGTCTTGGTCTTGTGCAGAGCTACGCCTACGCCAACCAGCCGTACTACTATCAGGACGGGGTGTTCTACATCGTCAACTCCAACGGCCAGTACGAGGTCATCGTCCCTCCGGCCGGAGCCCTTGTCGAGGATCTTCCTGACGACTACGACACGATAACGATGGACGGGATGGACTTCTACAAAGTGGATGACACTGTCTATAGGCTCACACTTGTGGAAGGAAAGCCTTACCTTGAGGTTCTCGGCCAGATGTACGGTAAGCTGGCCAACCAATACAATTATTACTCAAACAGAACTGCTTCCTACAACAGTCTCTATTAACAGTTTAGACATTAATGGACAAACTCAGGAACTTATTTGAAAGTTATACAGGTCAGAAAGTAAGTGACACGGAGGAACTTAACTCCTCCGGAAGCAACAGGAGATATTTCCGTCTCAAGGGCGGGAATATCTCCATTATAGGTGTCATAGGGACAAGCCGCGAGGAGAACAACGCGTTCATCAGTCTCAGCGCGCATTTCCTCAGCAAAGGAATAAAAGTGCCTAAGGTACTGGCTGTCAGTGAGGACGGAATGCGGTATATTCAGGAAGACCTTGGCGATGACCAGCTTTACAAGGTTGTCTCCCAAGGGCGCGAGAGCGGTGAATATAGCTCCTACGAGTGCCGTCTTCTGTGCCGTGCCATGGAGATGCTGCCGAAACTTCAGTTCAAGGGAGCCGAGGGGCTGGACTGGTCAGTCTGCTATCCGGAGTCGGCTTTCAACGAGCGGATGATCCTCTTCGATCTGAACTATTTCAAATATTGCTTCCTGAAAGCTACCGGACTGGAGTTCAACGAGGTGAAGCTTCAGGACGATTTCGAGAGGCTAAAGACGGACCTGATGCAGGATATGGGAGACACATTTATGTACCGTGACTTCCAGGCCCGGAATGTGATGATGAAGGACGGCGAGCCGTACTTCATTGATTTTCAGGGTGGACGGTGCGGCCCGATCTACTATGATGTGGCATCTTTCGTCTGGCAGGCCCGCTCACGTTACCCGGAGAACCTCCGCAAGGAAATGGTTCAGACATATTTACGCGCTTTGAAAGGTTACACCGAGGTCAACGAGGAGCATTTCAACGAGAGGCTCAGGCTGTTTGTCCTGTTCAGGACTCTCCAGGTGTTGGGCGCGTACGGTTTCAGAGGCTATTTCGAGAAGAAACCGCATTTCCTTGCGAGCGTTCCTTACGCTCTGGGTAATCTGCGTCGCCTTCTCCAGAAGCCGTTCGAGTATTATCCTTATCTGAACGAGATCCTCACCAAACTCACCACGATGTCGCAGTTCAACAACATCGCCGAGGACAAACGCTTGGAAGTCAAGGTGTTCAGTTTTGCCTACAAGAAGGGGATCCCGGTTGACACGACAGGCAACGGAGGCGGCTACGTCTTTGACTGCCGCGCGATCAACAATCCAGGCAAGTACGAGCATTACCGTCAGTTCACCGGACTGGACAAGGAGGTCATAAAATTCCTTGAGGATGACGGCGGAATCACGAAGTTCCTGAACAATGTCTATGACCTTGTGGACAATCACGTCAAGTGCTTCATTGAGAGAAAGTTCACCCATCTGCAAGTTTGTTTCGGATGCACTGGCGGACAGCACCGCTCGGTTTACTGCGCCGAGCATCTGGCCCAGCATCTGGCCGACAGGTTTGACATTAAGATAACGGTGACCCATAGGGAACTTGACATTGAGAAAATCCTGTAGATGAAAGCGATGATTTTCGCGGCAGGTCTCGGGACGAGACTCAAGCCGATCACGGACACTTTGCCTAAGGCCTTGGTGCCTGTCGCCGGAAAGCCTCTCCTGTACCATGTCGTGTCAAAGCTTAAGGAGGCCGGAATCTCTGACTTTGTGATCAACGTCCATCATTTTGCCGACTCGATCATAGGCTACACTCATGAGCAGAACGATTTCGGTGTCAAGGTCAGTTTCTCGGACGAGCGGGATCTTCTGCGCGAGACCGGAGGTGGGATCAAATTCGCCCGCCCCCTATTGGAAGGCGGACATTTTCTGGTTCATAATGTGGACATAATCTCGGATTTGGATGTCGTCTGGTTCATCTCTCAGACCCGTCCTGACGCCATGTCGAGCATTCTTGTGAGCGATCGTAAGACTCAGAGATATTTCCTTTTCGACGACGACATGAGGCTTGTCGGCTGGACGAATCTGGCCACAGGTGAGGTCAAGAGCCCTTACGGGGACATCGACCCGGGAAAGTTCCGGAAATATGCCTTCGCAGGCATCCACTGCGTCTCTGACGGCATATTCAAAGTTTTTGACGAGGATGGCTGGGGCGACCGTTTCTCTATCACGGACTTTTATATTCAGGAATGCGCCAAGCATCCGATCTATGGAATAGTCCCTAAGGAGTTGAGACTGATTGATGTGGGTAAGTTTGAGACCCTCTCCGAGGCGGAGGAATTTGTTAGAAACACACTTAAAAACAACTGATTAATATTATGGCAAAAGGCAAGTTTTGGTCTGAGTTCAAGGACTTCGCGATGAAAGGCAATGTGATCGATCTGGCTGTCGGTGTTGTTGTCGGCGGCGCTTTCGGCAAGATTGTCACCTCTTTGGTCAATGATGTCATCATGCCGTGCGTGGGCGTGCTCATCGGTGGCTTCGACTTCATAAATCTTAAGATTGTGCTCCACAAGGCTGTGATGGAAGGGTCAGAGGTTGTCAAGCCGGCCGTGACCCTGAACTATGGCAATTTCATTCAGGAAACAGTGAACTTCCTGATCATCGCATTCAGTATATTCCTTGCCATCAAGGGATTGGCCAAGTTGCAGAGGAAGAAGAAAGAGGCTCCCGCAACCCCTGCGACACCGGCTCCTAAGCCTGATGATGTTGTCCTTCTTGAGGAGATACGCGATCTTCTGAAGAATCAGAAATAGCACGCTCCTTGTAGGCAATCGGAGAGCATCCGACCGCTTCCTTGAAATATTTCCCGAAGAAAGACTGGTTCGCGAAATGCAAGATCTCGCTGACTTCCTGGACGGTGTAGTTGCCGCTCTTGAGCATTGTCTTGGCATCCTTGATGACAAAGTCGCGGATCCAGTCTTTCGCATGTTTCCCTGACTCCTTATAGATCATCTGGGCGAAGTACTTCGGGGATATGAAAAGCTTTCTGGCATAGAATTGCACGCTCCTTTCGAATGTGTAGTTCCGGCTTAGCTCAGTCAGAAAACGGCGCAGCAACTCATTGCTCCTCCACTTTGTCACCTTGTGCTCGACCACGTGTTCTTTCAGGAGGGTAAGGCGGGCGGAGAGATAACTCGCAAGCATGACATAAGCCCCTTGGAGAGCCTCGGATTTGAACATGTCGCTTTCCTGCAAGATTATATTCTTCACTGTTGAGAAGAATGCTATCATGCGCTGCCCTTCTGAGGGGGTCAGGTGCAGCACTTTAGGATCATACAGGGAGTCTCTGAGAAATCTTGTGCTGCTGTAGGTGAAGCTGATAAGGCTGCTTTCGGGGTCGATCGCGACGGATATGGCCTTGAAGTCATCGCTGACTTCCATCGTCTCGATGATGTTTCCGATGCTTACCATGATCACATCGTTCTCCTTTACTGAATATTCATTGCCGGAGATGAGCGCATGCCCTTCTCCGCCTACGCACATAAAGATCACCGTAAACCGCATCTTGACCGGTAGGGGTGGGAACGACTTGAATATCGCTTCCCATTTGTAGTCGATGCAGTCATTCAGGAAAAGCTGGTTGTCATAGATGGTCAGCCCATGGAACTCATTGAGCTGTTGGATGTCAAAGTTGTTTATTTTTCTGAACTTGTCCATTTCTTATTTGTCTTTCTTTAATATCTTGTAGCCTATCGCGGCCACGGTGATGCTCATAAGCGGGCTGATCAGGTTGAAAAAGCAATATGGCAGGTATGCCAGTGTCGGAACACTAAGGATGGTGGCTTGCGTCATGCCGCAGCTGCTCCACGGGTACAGCGGTGACGTGACTGTGGCGGAATCCTCCACGGAGCGGCTCAGAAGCCTGTTCTCATAGCCCTCTTTCTCATAGACATCCTTGAACAGACTGGAGGTCAGGATGATGGCGAGGTACTGGTCTGAGACTATCCCGTTCAGCACTGTTCCAGTCACCACAGTGGAGGTCACAAGGCTGGTTCTGCGTTTTGTCAGCGGAAGAATCATGGAGGCGAGGTGGCGCAGCATTCCGCTGGCTTTCAGCGCGGCCCCGAAGCACATGGCGCAGATGATAAGATAGACCGTGTTCAGCATTCCCAGCATCCCTTTCGATGCCACAAGCTGGTTGACTTCCGGATTGCCTGTCTCGATGGAGACGGAGTTGTAGATGGATTCTATTGTTCCTGTGAACAGTATTTTGGCGTTGGAGCCGTCTCCGGCGATCGAAGCCCCGATCTCCCGGATTATGTCAGGCTGGAATATGATCGCTGCGATGGCCGCCGTTGCGGTTGACAGGGCCAGCACGATGAGGGCGGGCATCCTTCGCGCTATCATCACCGCTGTCAAAGCCGGGACAATCAGCAGCCAAGGTGTGATGTTGAATTTCGAGTCAAGGACGCTGGTATATTCATTGATCAAGGAAGAATCGCTCCCGGAGTGGGAGAATCCAAGGATTGTGAATATGACGAGCGTGATGACGATTGACGGGACCGTCGTGTACATCAGGTAGCGGATGTGATCGAACATAGGGACCTTGCTCATAGACGAGGCCAGCACGGTGGTGTCCGAGAGAGGCGAGATCTTGTCCCCGAAGTAGGATCCGGAGATGATAGCTCCGGCAATCATTCCGTCGCTGAATCCCAAGGCTTTCCCGATTCCGAGCAAGGCTACTCCGATTGTTGCTATTGTCGTCCAGGAACTTCCGATCGTGACGGAGACCAACGCGCAGATGATGCAGGCCGTGAGGAGAAACACCTTAGGGCTGATGATCTTGACTCCGTAGTAGATGAAAGTCGGCACGATGCCGCTCATTGTCCAGGTCCCGGAGATCGCTCCGATAAGGAACAAGATGACAATGGCGGTTGTCACATCGCCGATGTTGCTTTTGATCGTTTCCTCGAAATCCTGCCACGATACCTTGAACAGCCACATGGCCAGCCAGATGGCGACACCTGCGGAGAAAAGCAGCGCGACCTGGCTGGCGCCGAGGATGGCGTCGCTGCCGAATATGCTGATGTTCAGCGCCAGAAGCGTCACGAGAATCAGGATCGGAATCAGGGATATTCCCACCCGGAACATGGTTATTTTCTTCATCTGAGTAAGTCCGTTAATATTCCTTTTTCAAAATGGAACGCAAGTTAAATTTTTTTTCGCATTTTTACGCAAGAATTCCGATTGTACGGATTTAGTTGACTGAAAAAATATAATAAAAGTATATGAAACAGATGAAAAATTTCAAGATTGCTTTGGCCGTTCTGGCCGCGGTTTCGGCCTTGGCCATGTCCTTGTCTTCATGCTCTAAGGATAACGGCCCTTATTATCCGGTCTATAACGGACTTGTGACCATCAAGACAACAGACTCTGGTGTCACCTATTTCCAGTTGGATAAGAAGACCACTCTGGAACCGACGAACTGGAAGAACCCTTATAAGCGTGAGGTGAGGGCTTTGCTCCAATATTCCGAGGAACCGGGGGAAGTCGGACTCTTTTCAAAGAAGATCAAGGTCGCATGGATCGACTCGGTGCGCACAAAAAGCGCTGTTTCTTATGACAATGAATTCATGAAAGGTAACAATGCCCCGATTGAGTTGTATAATGATTGGGTGACCTGCCTTGAGGACGGTTATCTTACCATACATTTCGCCGCCTTGTTCGGACGAGGTGGCAAGATCGTGCACATTGTTGATTTGGCGGTGGATCCGAAGACTCTCGATCTATACCTCAAGCATGACAACAATGGTGATAACGGATATGTCCCGGGTGAAGGTGTAATCGCTTTCAAGATCGATGACCTGCTGAAGGATGTCAAGGATGGGCAGGAACTGACATTGCACTGGAAGGGTTCGGAGGGAGAAAAGACCGCTAAAGTGAAATATCTCTCCAGATTCGCTCTGCCTCAGAAGTAACAGTCTTCTATCCTATTGATGGGAACACTGTCTGGAGACATGGAAAAGGTTCTTGTCGAACAGGCAAGAAATGGTGACCGGGCTGCGATGCGGCAGATTTATGACTGCTACTCCAGATACCTTGCGGCCACCTGTTCCCGTTATCTGCCGGACGGAGGAGATCTTAGGGATGTCCTTCAGGACAGTTTCGTTAAGATATTCTCGTCATTGAGTAAGTTTGATTATCGTGGCGAAGGCTCTCTGAAGGCGTGGATGAGGCAGATTTCCGTCAACGAGGCTCTGAAATTCATCCGCAAACGGAAACGGTCCGACACTGTCGAGTACAAGTGGGACTTGCCGGACAAGGAGGAGGAAGAGGAACCGGATGTGGGAAGTGTTCCGCCGGGCGTGATCCAGAAAATGATCCAGGCTTTGCCTGAGGGGTACAGGACGGTGTTGAACCTTTACGCCTTCGAAGAGAAAAGCCATAAGGAGATCGCCGCCTTGCTCGGGATCACAGAAAGCACCTCGGCTTCACAGCTCCACAGGGCGAGAGCCATTCTGGCAAGACAGATCAATGAATATAAGAAAAGAACGGAGACGACATGATGGAAGATAATGATTGGCTGAAAGGCCTGCAAAGCAAAATGAAAGACTATGAGGAGCCCGCGCCGGAAGGATTGTGGGAGAACATCGAGTCTTCTGTCTTTCCTGAGAAAAAGCGTCGTGTGATAGCGTTGCCGATCCTTTGGCGAAGCGTTGGTGTGGCTGCTGCCGTGGCTCTGGGCGTGTTCGCCGGACTCCGTCTTTTTGATTCTCCGGTCGGGAATCCATCGGACAGGTCACAGGAGATCCTGGCTTCCGGCCAGCCTTCTTCAGTCAATGACAACGGAGGTCGGGAGTCTTCTGTGGAAATCGTCCGGAAGACGGAACCGGAAAAACTGTTGGCGGAATCAATACCGGTTCGGAAACGTCAGGCCAAGGCTCACGTTGTGAATAATGTGAAATCTGACCTTGTGGAAGAGAACGTTATTCCTGAGGCTGAGACTAAGGAGATTGAGGCTCAGCCTTATACTACAGAAGAGTCGCTTCAGGGGAACCATGCCGAACCACAGACCCAACGACAAGAAGAGGAAATTTCGGGTACGAAGAAAACCGAGGAGAATGAACCGGTTGTCATCTCGACGGATCATGACGATGAGGACTGGTCGGATTACATTTCGGTGACGGGTGATTCCCGTACATCAAGACGCAGAGCCGCCGCGTTGGATGTGTCCCTTTCCGGAGGATCCGTGGACAGCAGGGATGAGAACTCATACGATCTTCAGATGTTTTACAGGGGATCGGCGCCGGCTTCCACCAACGGCTTGATTGATGATTCCAAAGGCAGTGTCGGGAACGATGCTCAGGTCCAGACCAGAGGCATGGCTCCTATGCAGATGAAGAGTGGCTCGACGGTGACCTCAAGTTCTGACCACAAGCGTCCTGTCCGGTTGGCTCTTGCTGTCAATTTCCCTGTCAGCGGCACATTCGGTCTTGAGACCGGAGCCATGCTGACCTCCCTTCACAGCACTTTCACCACCGAGGCCGGCCGCACCCGGACCGAGACGGAGCAGACATTGAGGTATTTGGGTATTCCATTGAATATGACAGCCTCGCTTGTTGACTCCAAATGGGTTTCGCTCTATCTGGGAGGCGGCGGAATGGTCGAGAAGTGTATTTCCGGTAAATCAGCGTCGGTGGAGACGTTGGCTGGAGTAAAGCAAGGTGACAGCGTCAAGAAGAACCTGAATGTCAAGCCTTTGCTGTGGTCGTTGAACGCCTCGGCCGGCCTTCAGGCGAATCTTACGAAAAACATAGGCCTTTATGTGGAACCGGGGCTCAGTTATCATTTCGATGACAAGTCCGATGTCCGGACCATCTACAAAGACCGTCCTCTTGACTTCATGCTGACTTTCGGAGCCAGAATCTCTTTGAAATAAATAGAATGTTCGCGGCGGACACTGAACTTGTCGAAGTGTCCGCCGCGAATGTTTATCCTTCAGTCAGCTTCGTGACCACCGCGCGAACTTTCCCGAAGCCGAACCCGGAGATGATGCGGGACATCTTGGCGGCGATGCGGTCGTTGCAGAGGTTGCCTATGGAACCTTCATGGGTGTGGTGGAGTTCTCCGTGATATTCAAAAGTCCCTTGTCTGATTGAATCCGCGACCTGACGGTAGGCATCCCTGAACGGCACCCCGTTCTCCACCAGGTGATTGACCTCCTCCACGCTGAACGCCAGCCTGTACTTAGGATCGTCCATCACATCGGTGACAACCTCCATCCCGCGGACTGCATATTCAACAATGTCGAGGCAGTCGTTCATTTCTTTGAATATAGGGAAGAAGACTTCCTTTAGGATCTGCATATCCCGGAAATAGCCGCTCGGCAGGTTGCCGGTGATGAGCCGGATGGTGTTCGGCACCCCCTGAAGCTTGTTGCAGTGCGCCCTCACGAGTTCAAACACGTCAGGATTCTTCTTGTGCGGCATGATGCTGGAACCTGTGGTCAGTGCGTCTGGCAGATGGATGAACCCGAAGTTCTGGCTTGAAAACAGGCATCCGTCCATCGCGAGCCTACCGACGGTCTCGGCGACTGATGAATATGCGAACGCGACAGCCCGCTCCATCTTTCCCCGGGTCATCTGCGCATATACTGAATTGTAGTCCAAGTCCTCGAAACCAAGCAGCACCGTCGTCAGAGTCCTGTTCAGCGGCGCTGACGAGCCGTAGCCGGCTGCGGATCCCAACGGATTGAGGTTCACCACATCCCAGGCGGCCTTCATTATGCTGAGGTCATCGCAAAGGCTCTCGGCGTAGGCCCCGAACCAAAGCCCGAACGAGGACGGCATCGCCACCTGAAGGTGGGTATAGCCTGGAATCAGCACATCCTTGTACCTCTCGCTGGCCTCCTGAAGTGTATTGAAAAGCGACTCGACCTTATGCACGGTATTCTCAATCTCCGCTCTGGCGTAGAGTTTCAAGTCCACCAGCACCTGGTCGTTGCGGGAACGTCCCGTGTGGACTTTCTTTCCGACATCCCCAAGTCTGCGCGTGAGCATAAGCTCGATCTGCGAATGGATGTCCTCCACATCCTCCTCCACGTAAAGCTCTCCCTTGCAGGCGGATGAATATAGTTCCTTAAGCACCGGCAGAAGCTTGTCGAGATCCTCTTTGGAGAGAAGCCCGACGCTCTCCAGCATCGTGATGTGGGCCATAGTGCCCATTATGTCGTAAGAGGCGAGCTCGTGATCCAGCTCACGGTCATTTCCCACCGTGAACGCGTCGATCCTCTCGTCCTCCTTGAATCCTTTGTCCCAAAGTTTGTTCGCCATGTATTACTGTTATTTGTCAAGTTCACCGCAAAGATACCATATTTTTTAAGGATTACTTGTCACGCGACAATTGTGACCGTCAAAAAATAATAATTTTTCCGCCGATCATCGCCGGAAGTGGAGAATCGTGCGGGATTTCTCTTTTATTTTTTAAAAGTAAAAAGCCATATTTGTAGAAATAATCAAGCGGTGATCACATGTCGCCGCGGACTTGACAAATCATTTTAAACAGCAACAAAACCCAAGGCACTGCAAATGAACAACATCAAACCACATTGTGTCAGGTTAATCGTGATAGCAGTCATTGTGGCGCTCACGGCGACGGCCTCTATGGCGCAGACGCACAGGACGAGCATCAGGGTGGCGGCGGCGGATTCCGGGCCTTCCGACAAGGAGATGGCCGACATCGTCTGCGATGGGCGGCACGATGAGATTCCGCTCCGGCGGGCGCTGGAGTCGCTGGGCGGCTGCGGCAGGCTTGAGATGGCAAGCGGCAACTACATCATCGACAGTTTCTTCACGGCGGAGGACGGCAGCGGCTATGTCCTCAGGACTCCTTACGATTCGAACATCCGTATCGAGGGCGACTTGCCGAACTGGAACGGCGAGGGTGTTAGGCTGAGGGTCTCGCAGGACTGCTATGACTCCCTTTCGGACGAGGTGACATATTCAGTGATCTGCGGGACGGCAGGGGACTTCGCGCAGACGATGTCGCAGAATCTGGAGGTGGCGAATGTCGCCGTGTATCTGCCGGACAACAGGAAAAGGATCATCTGCATCGACGGCTACAACACTGGAAGAATGAGCAAGGAAATAGAATAATGTTAATAATCACTGTATAAAAGCAACTTACAATGAACCACAGAATCTTAAAATCCATTTTGGCGATCGTAGTGGCCGGAACGGCCGCCACCGCCACGTCGGAGGCCAAGGTTGAGCTTCCGCAGATCCTCAGCGACCATCTGGTCCTCCAGCAGAAATCACAGGCCAATCTTTGGGGCAAGGCCGCGCCTTCGTCGAAGGTGACGGTGAAAGCCTCGTGGGGGACGGAGGAATATTCAGTCAAGAGCGACCGCGAAGGCAATTGGAAACTTGCCGTGCAGACTCCGGCGGCGGGCTACACGGCATATTCAATCACCATCGCCGACAAGGACGGCGCCGTCACCTTGAGTGATGTCCTCGTCGGTGAGGTCTGGCTTTGCGGCGGGCAGTCCAACATGGAGATGCCGCTGAACGGATTCTGGCATTGCCCGGTTGAGGGTTCCCTTGAGGAGGTGGCCCTGTCGGGACAGTTCAGGGACAAGATCAGGCTGGTGAAGATTCCTAAGACGGGAGCCGAGACGCCTCAGGAGACCGTCGAGGGCAGGTGGCAGGTCAGCGGGCCGGCGACCTCTGGAACGTTCACCGCCGTGGGCTGGCATTTCGCCAAGATGCTGAATGCTGTGCTGGACGTGCCTGTGGGTCTGGTCTCATGCAACTGGGGAGGCTCGGCGCTTGAGAGCTGGCTTCCGAAGGATGTGGTGTACACCTATCCGGAGAACACTCTGCCTTCGGGACAGTACGCATCCAAGAAGGATCCGGGCGGATCGTACAACAGTGCCAGCCCGGCAGTCATGTACAACGGCATGATCTATCCTATCCGCAACTACACCTTGAAAGGGTTCATCTGGTACCAGGGTGAGAGGAACTCCGGCTTCCCGCAGTACTACGCGCAGAGGCTCGCCGACATGGTGAAGGTCTGGAGAGACCTCTGGGGACTGGGCGAGATGCCGTTCTACGAGGTTGAGCTGGCTCCGTTCACCTATGGCGGCGACGGCACCACGGGCGCGAGAATCCGCGAGGCGCAGCACAAGGCGGTGGAGCTGATCCCGGGCAGCGGAATAGCCAGCATCAACGACCTGGCCTATCCTTATGAATATGACGAGATCCATCCTCGCCGCAAGAAAGAGGTCGGAGAGCGCCTCTCCTACCTGGCTCTGAACAGGACTTACGGCATGGACTACCTTCCGTGCGAGGGACCGAGGTTCAAGAGCTACGAGGTACGCGGCGGCGAGATCGAGGTCGCGTTCTACAATGGCGAGAGCGGGTTCAGCCCTTGGCACGACATCGTAGGCTTCGAGATTGCCGGTGAGGACAAGGTCTTCCATCCGGCCGAGATCCGCAGAGGCACCCGGCTGAACACGGTGATTGTGAAGAGTGGCAAGGTTCCGGCTCCTGTGGCGGTGCGCTACTGCTTCCGGGATTTCCAGGTTGGAAACTTCACTGGTCGCCGCTGCCTTCCGGTAATACCGTTCAGGACTGACAACTGGTGATAAGGCCGCTTCGGCTGGCTCATTGACCTGGTGGTACGGTTGGTGAGCCTGCGGACAATGATAAAAAAGTCTTGCAATTTTTCGGTTTTCCATAGGAAATCCGTAATTTTGCAAGATTTTTAATAGTATATGCAAGAGATTAGGAACATCGCGCTCATAGCGCACGTCGATCACGGCAAGACGACCCTTGTGGACAGGATGATCTACCAGGCCAATCTGGTGCGTCAGCCAGAGAATCTGGGCCAGCTGATTCTCGACAACAATGACATCGAGAGAGAGAGAGGTATCACAATCCTCGCGAAAAACGTGTCTGTCACCTACAAAGGTGTCAAGATCAACATTATAGACACTCCGGGCCATAGCGACTTCGGAGGAGAGGTGGAAAGGGTCCTGAATATGGCGGACGGCGTGCTCCTGCTCGTTGACGCTTTCGAGGGCTGTATGCCTCAGACCCGTTTCGTGCTTCAGAAAGCCCTTGAGCTGGGCAAGAAGCCTATCGTGGTTGTCAACAAGGTGGACAAGCCGAACTGCCGTCCCGACGAGGTTCAGGAAGAGGTGTTCGATCTGATGTGCTCCCTGAACGCCACGGACGAGCAGCTTGATTTCAAGACCATTTTCGGCAGCGCCAAGCAGGGCTGGATGTCGGAAGACTGGAAGAATCCGACTTCGGACATCACCCCTCTTCTGGATGCCATCCTCGCCGAGATTCCGGCTCCAAAGATCGTTGAGGGCACACCACAGCTTCAGGTGACCTCACTTGAATATTCCCCATACGTAGGACGTATCGCTGTCGGCAAGCTTACCCGCGGCGAACTTAAGACGGGCCAGCAGGTCAGCCTCTGCAAGAGGTATGATGTTGTCGAGAAGCATAAGATCAAGCAGCTTATGGTGTTTGACGGTCTGGGAAAGGCCAATGTGGACACTGTCCAGTGCGGTGACATCTGCGCCGTCGTGGGCATTGACGGCTTCGAGATCGGGGACACGATCGCGGACAGCGAGAATCCGGAGGCTCTTCCTCCGATCTCCATTGATGAGCCTACGATGAGCATGCTCTTCACCATCAATAATTCCCCGTTCTTCGGAAAGGATGGTAAGTTTGTGACCTCCAGGCACATCAAGGATCGTCTGGACAAGGAGTTGGAGAAGAACCTGGCCCTTAAGGTAAAGCCGGGGCTGAACGCCGATTCATTCGTGGTTTATGGACGTGGTGTGCTTCACCTGTCCGTGCTCATCGAGGAGATGCGCCGTGAGGGATTCGAGTTGCAGGTAGGCCAGCCTAAGGTGCTGGACAAGACCATCAACGGACAGCGCTGCGAGCCTATCGAGGATCTCTCGATCGAGGTTCCGGAGCAGTTCGTCGGCGCGGCGATCGAGCTCGCTACCCGCAGGAAGGGCGCTCTTCTGCACATGGAGCCGAGAGGTGACAGGACGCTGTTGAACTTTGATATCCCTACACGTGGACTCATGGGACTCAGGAGCAACCTCCTGACCGCGTCCCAGGGCGAGGCCATCATGGCGCACAGGTTCAAGGAGTACCAGCCTTACAAGGGTGAGATCGAGAACCGTACCAATGGTTCGCTCGTTTCCCTTGAGACGGGAACCGCGATCGCATATTCAATGAACAAGCTTCTGGACAGGGGCAAGTTCTTCATCGACCCGGGTGATGACATCTACTGCGGCGAGGTAGTGGGCGAGCACACGAGGGAGAGAGACCTCAACATCAACATCTGCAAGACGAAGAAGCTCACCAATGTGCGCGCCGCCGGTTCCGATGACAAGGTCGTGCTGCCGCCGCCTGTGAAGATGTCTTTGGAGGAAATGCTTGAATATATTCGTGAAGACGAGCTTGTGGAGGTGACTCCGCACCACCTCAGGATGCGCAAGATCCTTCTTGATCCGATGGACAGGAAGCGTTCCGGCAACTCCGGAGATGATGAATAGGCAAACTATTTGCGAAAAGATTTTATATTCGGAAAATTTTTTATACCTTTGCAACCCTTAAATCTGTTTACTGGATCGATGGAAGATAATTTAACAGTTCCTATAAATGGATTGTCCCAAGGACGGAAGGAATTCCGTTGGAGGGTAGGGAAGACGTTCTTTGATCATTTTGAGAATTCAGAGATTCTGGCCGCGGATCTGGATGTTGAGGTTTCCGCCGAGAAGTCAGGACATTTCATCGGGATTGACTGTGATGTCACCGGGGATGTGACCGTGGCTTGCGACAGATGCCTTGAGGATTTGAGGCTTCCGGTCGAGACCGGATTCCGCCTGAGTGTCAAGTTTGGTCAGGAACCGGCTGACAGCAGTGACGCCGCGGAAGGGGAAAGGGAGATAGTCTGGCTTCCGGAATCGGACGCCGACCTCGATTTGGGGCAGATAGTCTATGATTATGTGTGCCTGTCACTTCCGGTGCAGAGGGTGCATCCTGAGGGAGAATGCAATCCGGAGGCCATGCGGTATCTGAGTTCTGAGGATGAGCAGAGTGGGGATTCCCAAGGCAGGGATGCTTCATTGCCGTTCGCGTCATTGAAGGATCTGATTGATAAAGTGAAATAATAAAAATTTAAGAATAATTAACTATGGCACATCCGAAACACAAAGTCTCAAAGCAGAGAAGAGACAAGAGAAGGACCCATGATTTCGCTCCGGTTCCTACTCTCGCTACCTGCCCTAACTGCGGCGCAACAGTGATGTATCATCACATTTGCCCTGAGTGCGGTTACTACAGAGGACGTCAGATCATCGAGAAGAGCACGGAGTAGTCTCTTCGGTAGAAAACTAATGGTCCCATAGTTCAACGGATAGAACGGAGGTTTCCTAAACCTTAAATATAGGTTCGATTCCTATTGGGGCTACAAAGGAGGCTCGCCACGACGGCGGGTCTCTTTTGCGTTATTTGCCATTGTCTAAATTGGTGCTAATCACTCGCTTAGGCTGCTTGGACGGCCGTAAGTCATAGGCACGGGCGTGCGTGGCGTTTCTCGGATTCTGGTGGCGTCGGGGCGTGGGCTTCATAGTTGTTGCAATATTTGGATATATTTGCGTGAAAAAGTTCCACGATAGTTCTACAGAAAATTATGGCCACATTCAAAGCCGAGGTGTACGCGCACCAGAGACGGGCGGACGGCACGTACAACATCAAGATCAGGATAGTGCACAACAGGCGCAAGAAGTATCTTCCTACCGCCTGGTACGTCACGTCCGCCGACCTCACAAGATCATTCAGGATCAAGAACCAGGAGTACATCGACTACACGGACGACCTGATCCGCAGGTACCGCAGGATCTGCGACCGTGCGGGCGACCGCCTGAGGTCGATGACGGTGGAGCAGGTCGCCGCTATGGTGACCTCAGAGAGGGAGGGCGCGTTCGACCTCGACATCGTGAGGTACGCCCGTGACCTGATAGCCGGACTCAAGGCCGACGGGCACGAGGGCAACGCCCGCTCCTACGAGGTCGCCGTCAACAGCCTTGTGAGGTTCGTCGGCCGTGAGAGCATCAGCGTCAAGGAGATCACGGTCAGGCTTGTCAAGGACTGGATCCGCTTCCTTGCCGAGATGCCTGCGAGGGGCGGAAGGGAGAGGGGGACGAGGGCTCAGAGCCTGTACCCCGCCCAGCTGCGGGCGGTGCTCAATATGGCGAAGAGGGAGTTCAATGACGAGGAGGCGGGGGTGATCAACATCCCGAACTCCCCGTTCCGTCAGATCACGCTGCCAAAGATCCAGACGCGGCGCAAGCGGGCGGTCTCCGTGGATCAGCTCCAGCGGCTGGCGGGTCTTGGGTACTCGTGCCAGTACCAGAGCGGGGTGAACAGGACGAACCTTGCCAAGGATCTCTTCCTGCTCAGTTTCTTCCTGATGGGGATGAACGCCGCCGACCTGTACACGTGCGACAGGTACCGTGACGGGGTGATCACCTACTACCGGCGTAAGACGTGCGGCAGGAGGGCTGACAGGGCGGAGATGAGGGTCAGGGTGCAGCCCGAGGCGATGGCGCTTTTCGACAAGTACCGTGACCCCGCCGGCGAGAGGGTGTTCCGGTTCCACCGGATGTATTCCACGGTCAATGTCTTTTCGGACGCTGTCAACAGGGGGCTCAAGAGGATCGGGGCTCTGATAGGCGAGGATGATCTGGAGTTCTACGCCGCCCGCCACACCTGGGCGACCATCGCCATCAACGAGGTCGGGATCGACAAGTACACCGTCCACGAGGCGCTTGACCACGTGATCGACGAGATGAGGGTCACGGACACCTACATCAAGCGTTCCTGGGAGCGCCTTGCCCAGGCGAACCGGAAGGTCATAGAATATGTCGGCCTTGACTACGGCACGGTCGAAGAGCCGGAGTTCGGGCATCCAGCCAGTTCTGAGGATTTGAACAGTCAGTCCTTAATTGAGTGAAAGTCAACGGAAATTAAAACGCCCCCCAAGTATGCTGTCTTGCGACGCGCCTGGGAGGCTTATTATTTCTGGTATAAAGAATACTTTCTCGTTTTGGGAGTGCAAAGATAGGATACTTTTCCGGAAAATGCAAATTTTTCGTACTATTCCAACTATTTCCAAAGTGGATGATTTTCCCAACCGATTGGGAATCCCATATAGCCTACATTGACATTTGGGTATTTGACAAGCAAGTCTTTGAAGTACTTCCTGAAATTTGTCTTGGGATTGACCGTCTGCAATATGAACAGAATTATGCAGAGTGTATAATAAAGCTTTGAGCTTTGTACGGCCTGTACTTCTGATGATGTGAGCCAGATCTTATTAGGATCTTTATTGGTGTATTTCTGGGGTATTATGTCAAAAAGAATGTTCCATAATCTGGCGTGGTGGGCGCAGATGTTTCGCACATAGTTCAGGGTATGAAGCCAGGAGCAAAATACCCCGTCATCCTTAACCCCGAAAGCTTTGGAGATGTCTGTCCTGTCGCTTCTTTTGCAAAGATTCTGGCATATCTTGGACAATTCGCTGAAGTAGAGCAACTCGACACTCATCCAGCTTGGAGGAGTCAGCGGATTGTTGTACGTGTTTAAATAATGCTCGATGAACGCCGCTTTTTTATTGGCGGTAAGCTGTTCATTGATATGGTTTTGTATGTCTTGGAAGATATCGTAAGTCTTACCGGTCTTCCGATTATATTGTGGCCCTTTGAATATAGACGGGTTATCCTGCCAGTGTGAACCGTATTTGTGGCTTAGCTGATAAATAATCTGGGTGCGCAGCGCTATTTCTATTCTCTCAATCGCATCAAACACAAGAAGCCGAAGTTTGCGGTCAAACTTATATAGGTTATAAATGTCATCCCAACTCGTGCCTTGGATAAATTGATCTTGATGAATACCGTTTGAATCCGGAACACGGTATGGAAGCATATAAGCACTCATCCTGTAATAACTGATATTGCCCAGATGATTCTTTGTCCTGTCCTTGTCCGGAATTGAAAGGCCTCTTTTTTCGAGAAGGTCGATTTGCTGTTCAATAGTTAATGCAGGCTTGTTATAAGTCTTCATACTGAATCTATTTTTGTTTGTAGAGAAACAGATTGGCGGAGGGAGGGGCTATTGCTTGGACATCATCGGGCCGGAGCCGGTGAGGAGCCAGCGGGGGCTTACGCCGAAGTCGGTGACCATCGGCTGGAGCCAGGAGAGCTGGAACCAGCCGCGGTTGAGGTCCTTCCTGTTCGCCAGCAGGTTGCGGCGGTCGATCCCGTAGCGGACGCAGTACGTGTTGATGCCTCTGATCCGGCCGCTCGCCTTGAGCTCGTCGAGCGCCTCGTAGAAGCGCGACATTATCTGCTTGCTGATCTCTGTGTTCATCGCTTGATCTTATTCTCTACTTACTTTTCCGCTTTCTCCAGCATAGAAATAAGGCGATCCATTTGTTCGTCTTTTTTCTCCAGTAGCGAAATGAATCTTTCAGATATGGTCGTAATAGAGTTCCCGTCACCTGATACGGCAACACTATTATCCGAAGCTATTGCTTTATGAGCATCTCCTTGATAGAAAAAGCCAATATTTTTGTTGGTGGCCTTTGCGATCGCTTCAATAAGGCCACTTTTTACATCTTCTGCTTTTAGCGCAGAATGAAGGCGCTGGTCGTTGGCAAAGCCTAGCAAGCGAGCTAATTCTGACAGGTTGATCCCCTCGGAGGCTAAAATTTCCTTTAACTCTTTTCCGCTCATATTCAATCTATTAGCTATTCTATGGTAAAAAATATTCCAAAACTATTTTGTAAATTCCAATAAAACTGTTTGTAAATCCCAACAAAACTGTTTATATTTGTGTCCGAAAGATATGTATAAATAAGCATATCAGTAAGCAAATATATTAAAAATCAAGGATATGGCAAAAATCTTCTCAAACCTCTTTTGGACCGTGATCTGGACGGTCCTTGCGCTGCTGACTCTTTACGGCGTCGTGTTCTGCGGCGCGACCTGGCATATACCCACTCTCGGGATATGCTGCCTGATGGCCTGGACGATGTACACCGACAAGGCCGAGGGCACCTCGGTGCGTGAATATTTCAAGACCCGCAAGGGCAACAGGAGGGCTGGGCGATGATCACGCTTGACCTGTACGAGCTCAAGAACCTTATGGTGGATCTGTCTGAGCTCGGGGCGGCGAACTACGCCAAGATCCAGGCTCCCGGAAAGGATATGATCTCGCAGAGGGAGGCGTTCTCGCTCTTCCAGTCCTGCCGGGTCAGGCGCTGGGAGAAGAAGGGGCTGATCAACCGTGTGAGGGCTGGGAGCGCGAAGAACTCGAAGGTGCTCTACTCCAGGGCCGAGCTTATGGCTGCGGACAGGGCCGAGAGGCTCAATTCGGCGATAAACCAATAACAAAATCATAAAAGCAATGGAAAAGAACGCAAGAATTTTCAAGACGGAGGACGGCCGGCAGGCTCTCCTCAGCCAGTCTGCCAATGACTGGATCCTGAGGATGGAGGGCGAGGGAGACACGGTCACCAACGACCAGGAGCCCCTCCTGAAGATGATCCACGACAACGGGTTCATCGAGATCCTCACAAGCGAGCCGCTGGTGGACGAGATGGAGAACCTGACGGACGAGTACGCCAGGGTGAAGAAGATGATCTGGCGGCTTGAGGGCTCGACCAAGGTCATCAAGGCCAAGACCGGCAACAGCCAGGAGGAGGTGCTGACGGCCCTCTACGCCCGTCTCAACACCGTCCTCGGGCGTATGAAGGTGATAATAAAGGTCCTCTGGTAGGACGGGGGAATGAGGTATGAGCTTCTATCCGTACAGGGAACCGGTGCCCCCCGACTTCGACAGCGATGAGGAGTGGGAGATGGAGCACGATGCCTGGGAGCGTGCCGTGGACGAGTACGAGGACGCTTTCGTGGAGATTGAACTGGAAATGAAATACAACGACTTATGACAAGGAACAAAAATTCTTACAGGGCTCTCATAGGCCGGCTTCAGGTCGGCGAGAGCGTGACCTTCGCCAAGGCCGCCAAGGTCGCCACGCTGCGGGCGACCGCCTACGCCGTCAGCAGGGACACGGGAAAGACTTTCACGGTAAGCGCCCCGACGGGCAGGGCCGTGAAGGTGACAAGGACAAAGTGATATTCATAAAAAGGATATGGAACCTATAAACATCAACATCAGTGTCCAGGTCGGACTGACCGAAGACACGGGAAGGACGCTCAGGGAGCTGTTCCTTCGTGACAAGGGGTCTGCGGCGCCGCAGGCCGTGGGTGGAACGGAAAAGGCCGCGAATGGCACGGGAAAGGCCGAAAAACGAACGGGAACGACCGGAAAACGAACGGAAACGACCGAAACCGGCACGGAGAAGGCACCGGAACCGGCTGCCGCGCCGAAGCCTGAGTCCGCTCCGGCGGTCACGGACTCTGTCCTCAGGGAGGCAGTCAAGCGAGCCAAAGACAGCACGGACGTGAAGACCGTCCGCGCCCTGTTCACCGAGTTCGGCATCGGGGCCTCAAGCGAGTGCCCTGAAGACAGGAGGCCGGAGCTGCTTAGGAGGCTTGGGCTTCTGGAGAGGGGAGGGCAGGACAATGCCTGACAAGCACGCTTTGCTGGCTCCGTCCTCCTCGGCGAGGTGGATGGCCTGCCCGGCCTCGGCAAGGCTTGAGGCTCAGGAACCCAACAGGGACACGGTCTTCACAAGGGAGGGCACGGTGGCGCACTCGTTCGCCGAGCATTGCCTGAACTGGCTTAGTGAGACCGGAGCCGAATCAGTCGGCGACTGTCCCGAAAGGCTCAAGGCAGCCCTGAAGGAGAAGTGCGGGAAGGAGGGCTACGACTGGCAGGAGATGGCCTCGGCGGTCTGGGACAACTACGTCCGTCTGGTCTATGAGGACTTCCTGACCGCAAGGGTCTCCGACCCCGACGCCGTCCTTCTTGTGGAGCGGATGTACAGCCTGAAGGAATATGTCCCCGAGAGTTTCGGAAGCTCGGACGCAGTGATCATCAGCGGCGACACCCTCTCCGTCTATGACCTCAAGTACGGCAAGGGCGTGAAGGTGTCTGCCGTGGGCAACACGCAGATGAGGCTGTACGCATTGGGAGCCTATCTGGCGCAGGGGGAGCTCTACGAGATCGGCACGCTGAAGGCCACGATCATCCAGCCTAGGCTCGGATGGACATCCACCGATGTGATCGAGGCCGGCGACCTGCTCGTGTGGGCGGAAAAGGAACTGAGGCCGAAGGCCGCTCTTGCCTACCGTGGAGACGGGCCGGCGGTGCCGGGGGCGCACTGCAAGTTCTGCAAGGTCGCCCACAAGTGCAAGGCTCTGGCGGAGTTCGCCACACGGTGCGCCGACATCGACGCCGAGATGCTGGACAACGGCGGGATCGCCGAATATCTGCGCAAGGCTCCGGTGGTCAGGACGTGGCTGGACGCGGTCGAGGGGCACGCCCTCGAGGCCGCACTTAACGGGGAGAAGTTCCCTGGATTCAAGCTGGTCGAGGGACGCAGCGTCCGCTCCATCAGCGACAAGGAGTTGGCGACGACAAGACTGTCGGGACGGTACGATCCGAGCCTCTATCTCAAGCCGCAGGAGCTGAGGACCATCAGCGACCTTGAGAAGGCGCTGACCAAGAAGGGCTTCAAGGAGCTGCTCGGCGACCTTGTCGTCAAGCCTAAGGGCAAGCCGACCCTCGTCCCGGAGGACGACCCGAGGCCGGAGCTCAACAACGCCGGAGAGGAGTTCGGCGACATCATCAACACGCAAAGACAGTAAACACACAAAAAACAATCAAAAACAATCAAAAATTATGGGAAATCAAGCGACAACAATGGCGGACACCAAGGTCCGCATCGGAGAGGTCAGGTTCAGCTACGTGCACGTGTTCACGCCTGACAGCATCGACGGCAACGAGCCGAAGTACAGCGTAAGCCTCATCATCCCCAAGAGCGACACGGCCCTTGTGGACTCAATCAAGGCGGCGATCAGGACTGCCTACCAGCAGGGGCTCCAGTCCAAGTGGGGCGGCAAGGCCGGCAACTGGCGCAATCCGCTCAGGGACGGCGACACCGACCGTCCGGACGACGAGGCCTACAGGGACGCGTGGTTCATCAACGCCAGCAGCAAGACCAAGCCGGAGGTGGTGAAGCCCGGTATGGTGAACGGCAAGCCGGCCGCCGTGGCGGCGACCGAGGAGGAGGTGTACAGCGGATGCTACGGCTATGTCTCCGTCAACTTCTTCCCTTACGCCAACACTGGCAACAAGGGCGTGGCCGCTGGGCTGAACAACGTCCTCAAGACGAAGGACGGCGACTATCTGGGCGGCCGTGCCTCCGCTGCCACTGATTTCGGGCAGCTCATCGGCGAGCTGGGCGACCTGCCGGCTGACGCTATGGACGACGACTGCTTCTAACGGACGAGTCCCCGAACCCTCGGTAAAGGCCGGAAGGGCGGTTCGAGCCCGCCCCGGGGACCTGACAAGACACAAGGAATATGAGACATCTGCACATAGACATCGAGACCTACAGCTCTGAGAGCATAGCGGACTGCGGCCTGTACAGGTACGCCGACGCCGCGGACTTCCGGATCCTCCTCGTCGCCTGCAAGGCCGATGATGAGCCGACACGGATCATAGAGGTGCCGGACGACCAGCGTCTGCCGGAATGGCTCGTGGACGTGCTGCTCGACCCCGCTGTCGTGAAACACGCACACAACGCCGCCTTCGAGCGGGTGTGCCTCTCGGTCATCCTTAGGCGGACGGGAACGCTGCCGCAAGGCCGGTGGCTCGACCCCTCGCAATGGGAGTGCTCGATGGTGCTCTGCGCCAGGGCGGGACTGCCCCTGTCACTGAAGGAGGCCGGAGCCGAACTGGATCTGGAGGACCAGAAGATGAGGGAGGGGCGTGACCTGATCAAACTCTTCTGCGCCCCGCACGAGCCGCGGGAAGGCCTGTTCACACACGGGCACAGGGCCGAGCCGTCCGACTTCCCGGATGAGTGGGAGACCTTTAAGGCATACTGCGTGAGGGACGTTGACGTGGAGGTGGAGATCTGCCGGAGGCTGGCGTGGGTGGAGGTCCCGCCAAGGGAGCGTGAGCTTTACGCCGAGGACCAGCGGATCAACGACCGCGGCGTGCTGGTGGATATGGTGCTGGTGCGCAACGCCGCCCGTGCCGACGCACTGCGCAAGGCCGACCTCAGCGCCGAGGCCAAGAGGCTGACGGGGCTTGACAACCCGAACAGTGTCACCCAGCTCAGGGAATGGCTGTCGTGCCGCCTCGACAGGCTGATAGCAAGGCTTGACAAGAAGATGATCCCCGAACTGATGGAGTCAGCACCGAAAGGATCGCCGGAGCGCAGGGTGCTTGAGATAAGGATGGAGATGGGAAAGACAAGCAACAAGAAATACGAGACCATCGAGCGCTGCGTCTGCAAGGACGGCCGCGTTCACGGCCTATTCCAGTTCCACGGCTCAAGGACGGGCCGCTGGGCGGGGAGGCTGGTGCAGATGCAGAACCTGCCCCAGAACCACATCCCCGACCTTGACTTCGCGAGGGAGACCCTGAGGGAGGGCGACACCGACCTTCTCCAGCTGTGCTACGGCAACGTGCCGGACACGGTCTCTCAGCTCATCAGGACGGCCTTTGTCGCCCCCGAGGGCAGGACGTTCGCCGTCTGCGACTTCAGCGCCATCGAGGCGAGGGTGACGGCGTGGCTGGCGGGCGAGGACTGGGTCCTGGACGTGTTCCGCAAGGGAGGCGACATCTACTGCGCCACCGCCAGCCAGATGTTCCACGTGCCGGTCGAGAAGCACGGGCGCAACGCCGAGCTCCGCCAGAAGGGCAAGATCGCCGTCCTGGCCCTTGGCTACGGGGGCGGCGTGGCCGCCCTTGAGGCGATGGGCGGAAAGCGTATGGGGCTGACCGAGGATGAGGAGGACGAGATCGTGGCGCACTGGCGTGGGGCGAACCCGAACATCGTCAGGCTGTGGAAGACCCTTGAGGCCGCCGTGGTGCGGTGCGTCACCTACGGCACATCGGAGCGTGTGAACGACCTCGTGAGGCTGTCGATGGCGCACGGCGACCTGGTCGTAACGCTGCCGAGCGGCCGGTGGCTCGTCTATCCCCGGATGAGGCTCGGTGCGGGTCTGGGCAGGAGGCGGCTCACATACAGGGGAACGAACCAGAAGACGGGCTGCTACGGGGACGTGGAGACCTACGGCGGCAAGCTCACCGAGAACATCGTCCAGGCGATAGCGAGAGACTGCCTCGGCCACGTGATGCTGGCCGTGCCGGACATCATCGCGCACGTGCACGACGAGATCATCGTCGAGGTGCCGGCCGCCACCGCCGTGAATGAACTTGAAAAGATCCGCGAGGCGTTCGCCGCCGGGCCTGACTGGGCTCCGGGGCTGCCGCTGAGCGGGGCTGGATACATAACACCTTACTACAAAAAAGACTGAATCATTATGGCTGGAAAAAGAAAGATCAAAGACCTTACAGGAACGCGCTTCGGCCGCTGGACCGTCCTGAGGATGGTCGCGCCGCTGGTCACCATCTGCGGGCGCAGGCATATCACCTACACCGCCTGTCTGTGCCGGTGCGACTGCGGCACGGAGCGGGTCATCAGGGCAGGATCCCTGAGGCAGGGCCAATCACGGAGTTGCGGATGCTCCAGACAGAACCCGCTGCCGCGCGAGGCAGGGAAGATGGCCACCCGGAAAGTGCCCGCTCGGAAAGTGACCTGCGAATATGTCCCTCCGGTGGAGGTGGCCCGCGGATATGTCCCTCCGGTGGAGGTGTCGGATGATGAATGGATGTTCGGGCCACAGGGCTCGAAGGGGCTGTTCGCCGCAAGATAGGAGGGCTATGGAACGCAATGACGACAGGAGAGCGGAGCTCAGTAAGCTGATCGACGACCTCGGGCTTGAGATGAAAGGCGTGGAGCTCGACAGTGACAGCGCCGCCGGACTGGATCTGGGCTGCCTGCTCCACAGACACACAGACAACATCAACATCAGATAATGGACACATACATCATAACGGTCGGGCGTTCGCGCACCGACAAGATCTGGAAGGCCAGGGCGGCCACGTGGGACGACCTCGTCTCCCGTCTTGGCAACGTCAGGAGGACACCGGAGAGCGCCTCGGAGTACAACAAGATGACACCGGAGGCCAGGGGCCGAGCCAAGGACGTGGGCGGTTTCGTGGGCGGCCGGTTCTCCGGCACCGCCCGCAAGGCGGACGATGTGGCGGCGAGGTCGCTGATCACGCTGGACATCGACCACGGCAACGCCAGCACGGTGGGGATAGTGGAGGATATGATGGAGGGCACCGCCTGGTGCCTCTACTCGACCCACAGCCACACCGCGAGGACACCGCGCTACCGCCTCGTCGTCCCGCTGAGCAGGGAGGTCAGTCCGGATGAATATATCCCGATAGCCCGCAGGCTCGCCGACGACATCGGCATAGCCCTCTTCGACCCGAGCACGTACGAGCCGTGCCGCCTTATGTACTGGCCGTCCGCCAGCAGGGACGCTGAGTTCGTGTTCAAGTGCGGAAAGGGACAGCCCTACAACGCCGACGAGGCCCTCGCCACGTACCACGACTGGAGGGACGCTTCCGAATGGCCGGCGGGGCCGCAGGACGGGCCGCACAGGAAGAAGGCCAGACGGATGCAGGACCCAGAGGCGAAGAAGGGAATCATCGGGGCGTTCTGCCGTGAATATGACATCCCCGCCGCCATCGAGGCGTTCATTCCGGGTGTCTACAAGCCCACGGCCAGACCGGACCGCTACACCTATGCGGCCGGCTCCACGGCCTCTGGGCTCGTGGTGTACGACAACGGGCGGTTCGCCTTTTCCAACCACGGGACGGACCCCGCCTTCGGGCGTGAGCTGAACGCCTGGGACCTCGTCAGGATCCACCGCTTCGGGGAAATGGACGCGGAGGCCGACCCGGACACACCGATGAACAGGCTGCCGTCCTACGCCGCGATGAGGGAGTTGGCCGAAAGCGACCGGCGGACGGCCGAAAGGCGGGCAAGGGAGAAGGGCGAGGAGCTCCTGAAGGAGTACGGGGACGTGCTGGAGGACTCCGGCGCTGACTGGACATCGAAGATGCAGATGGACGACCGCGGGCGCAACTTCATCGCCTCGCCCTACAACTTCGGGCTCATAATGGACAACGACCCGAGGCTCAAGGGAACAGTGAGACGCGACATATTCATCAGCCGCGACATCGTGACCCGCGACCTGCCGTGGCGCAGGGCGGACGAGGACGGCTTCTGGAACAACAGCGACGACGGGGGCCTGATTGACTACGTGTCGAGGTGCTACAGGCTCGTCAACAAGACCGCCCTTCTGGACGCCCACGACCTGTCCGTGTCAAAGCGGGCGTTCCACCCCGTGAGGGACTACCTGAACGCGCTGACGTGGGACGGGACCCCAAGGCTGGACACCGCCGTCATAGACTACCTGGGGGCGGAGGACAACGAGCTCACGAGGGCGATGACCCGCAAGCATCTGGTGGCCGCAGTGGCCAGGGTGATGAGGCCGGGGATCAAGTACGACTACACGCTCGCCCTCACCGGCCCCGAGGGCATCGGCAAGTCCACCCTCATCCGGAAGCTGGGGCGGCAGTGGTTCGACGACAGCCTCGTCACCATCGAGGGCAAGGAGGGTATGGAGAGCCTGCGTGGGAAGTGGCTCATAGAGATAGGCGAGCTGACCTCCTACAAGAAGAGCACGGCCGAGGCCTACAAGGCATTCCTCAGCAAGCAGGAGGACGCCTACAGGCCGGCCTACGGCCGCCGGACGGAGGTGTTCCCGAGGCAGTGCGTGTTCTTCGCCACCACCAACGAGGCGGCCTTCCTGAAGGGCGACACGGGCAACAGGCGGTTCTGGATCATCGAGTGCGGCACGGACATCCCGCGGCAAGACGTGTTCACGGAGCTGGAGGCGAACGTGGACCAGATCTGGGCGGAGGCCGTGGCGAGATGGAAGGACGGGGAGCCGCTGTACCTTGACAAGGGCCTTCTGGACAGGGCGGCCAAGGCACGGCAGGAGGTCCACAACGAGATGATGTCAGACGAGCGCCGCGGCTACATAAGCGAGTTTATAAACAGGAAGCTGCCTCCGAACTGGGAGACCCTGACAGCCTCGCAACGTCAGGAGTTCTTCAGGTCGGGGCCGCAGATAGGCGACGGCGAGCCGTATGTACTGAGGGAGACGATAAGCGCCATCGAGGTGCTGAACGAGTGCCTCAGGCAGCCGATGGACGAGCGCACGAGGTACCGCACGAGGGAGGTCAACCAGATCCTCCGGGATATGGACAACCTCACGTACGCGGGGCTGCGCTACCTCAAGGAATACGGCCGCCAGAGGGTCTATGAGATACGGAGGGATGCGGAATAATGAACGGAACAAAGGACTGAACAATGGGGTCGGAACAGGAAAACAACAAAATTATTGTTCCATTGGACGGAACAATGCGAAAAGCCATTGTTCGCACTGTTGTTCAGCCCTTTTGTTCCGTAGTTTAAAGACAATATAACAATTACTTATAGGCGATATGGAACAATGGAACAATAAAAAAGCCTTGGGACTTGGGGAAAATGCTTTAGGCAACTCGTGTAATATACATATAGTAGCCTAAACGCACCTACGTAAGTATATAGGCGCGTGCGTGCGCGATTGTTCCATTGCCCCGGAAACAGTAAACAAAAAGCGGAATGAGATCAAAGACAAATTCAGAGAACAGGCCGAAGGCCGAGAGCGAGAAGACGCTTGAGCGCAGGCTGGCCGCCGAGGTCGCAAGACTCGGAGGTATGGCGGTGAAGCACACCGCCCAGTATCACAGGGGAGTCCCTGACAGGATCGTGCTGATGCCACACGGGCTGACCTACTTCGCGGAGCTCAAGAGCACCGGCCGCAAGCCCACGGATCTTCAGAAAAGCACCATCGAGGAACTGCGGGGTCTCGGGTTCCCGGCCGTGGTCATTGACAGCACCGACGGGCTCAATGCGTTTTTAAGCCTTCTGAGGCGCGAACAGATGGTTTTCGAGGGATGACACGGTTTGAGCCATACGAGTACCAGAGAAGGGCTGTGAGGCACCTTCTTGACCACAGGAGCGCCGCCCTCTGGCTGGATATGGGGCTTGGCAAGAGCGTCATCACCCTGACGGCCGTCTCCGAGCTGGTCGGGAGCCTTGAGTCCGGGCGTGTCCTGGTCATAGCCCCGAAGTCCGTGGCGATGAACACCTGGAGCGACGAGGCGGCCAAGTGGGACCACCTCGCCGGACTCACGGTGGCGGTGGCAGTGGGAACCGAGAGCACGAGGCGCAAGGCCGTGGAGGGCGACGCTGACATCACGGTCATCAACAGGGAGAACACCGTGTGGCTGGAGGAGAACTACGGGGGAAGGGGCTGGCCGTTCGACACGGTCGTGCTGGACGAGGCCTCCAGCTTCAAGAACCCGTCCTCCAAGCGGTTCAAGGCGCTGAGGCGGCTGCGTCCCTACATCCGCAGGATGTACGAGCTGACGGGCACGCCTTCCCCGAACGGGCTGATGGACATCTGGGCGCAGGTGTGGCTCCTTGACGGCGGTGAGCGGCTTGGGCGCACGCTCACGGCCTACAGGACACGCTGGTTCCGTCCGGGGCGGGGGAGCGGCCACGTCGTCTATGAGTGGAGGCCGAACAAGGGGGCGGCCGACGAGATAACGGGGCTTGTCTCCGACCTGTGCCTGAGTATGTCGGCCGACGACTATCTCCAGCTGCCGCCGAGGATCACCACCGATGTCGCCACGAGGCTGGACGCGGGGACGATGAGGGACTACAGGGCTTTCGAGAGGGAGTGCCTTATGGAGCTGGACGGGCAGACCGTCACGGCGCAGCAGGCGGCCGTCCTGACGACAAAGCTCCAGCAGTTCACCGGCGGCGGGATGTACGACGGTGACGGCCGCTACCACCTGATCCACGGCGCGAAGGTCGAGGCCCTGAGGGATCTGCTGGAGTCCGCCGGCGGGCGGCCCGTCCTGGTGTTCTACGCCTTCACAGGCGAGCGGGACAGGCTGATGAGGGAGCTGTCCGAGTACGGGCCGGTGGTGTTCACCGGGGAGCCTGAGCTTCTGGGGCGGTGGAACGAGGGCGGGATCAGGGTCCTTCTCTGCCATCCGGCCTCGGTGGCCTACGGGCTCAATATGCAACAGGGCGGCCACATCATCGTCTGGTACACGGCCACCTGGAACCTGGAGCTTTACCAGCAGGCGAACGCGAGGCTTCACCGTCAGGGGCAGAGGGAGCCGGTGAGGGTGTACAGGCTCTGTGCGCCGGGGACGGTGGACGCGAGGGTGCTTGACGCGCTGGACGGCAAGAGGAGCCTTCAGGACTACGTGCTGGAAAGGGTGAAGGGCGTGGAATGATTACGAATGAGCTTGATTTTCAATAATTCAAAAAAGAAACGGATATGGTTTACGGTTATTTGAGGGTCTCGTCCGACGACCAGGACGTGAACAGCCAGAGGCAGGGTGTCGAGGCGTTCGCCGCCGCCAAGGGGTGGACGATAGAGAAATACATCACGGACGAGGGCGTGTCGGGCGGCAAGGATCCGGACAAGAGGAACCTCGGGCCTATGCTGAAGAGGCTTCAGAAGGGCGACATTGTCATCTGTAGCGAGATCAGCCGCCTCGGGCGAGACCTGTATATGGTGATGGACATCCTTCACTTCTGTATGTCGAGGGAGGTCGTCATCCACACGGTCAAGGACGGGTTCACGCTGGGCGACAGCATCCAGAGCAAGGTGCTGGCGTTCGCCTTCGGGCTTTCGGCGGAGATCGAGAGGCAGATGATCAGGCAGCGGACCAAGGAGGGGCTGGCGCTGAGGCGCAAGATGGGCGTGCTGATGGGGCGGCCGCTGTACGACAGGCCGGTGAACACGAGGCAGAGGGCGAGGATGACCAAGTACAAGGACCTGATCCTGGAGCATTACAGGGCAGGAGTCTCGAAGAACGAGATATCCAGGCTCTTCCAGGTGGACAGGAACACCCTGAGCCGGTATTTCGTCGAGTGGGGTGAATATGACGGCGACGGCGAGGAGACGGACGCTTACCGGAAGAGGAGGCGTGAGGAGATCAGGCTGCGCAGGAGGAGGGCGACCGTAGGGGAAAGGTGCGACAACCCGAGGCTGGACGGCATCGACAGGGACAGGCTGGTGGCCCTGATACTGGAGGACAAGACCCTTCCGGTCATAGCCCGGGAGTTTCCGGATTTCACCTACGACGAGGTGTATGACAGGGTCCTTTTCGACAAGGAGCTCAACAACCTGTACAGGGAGCACGGGCACCGGATAGCGAGGCGTGATTACGGGGCTGTGAGGAAGGAGAGGTGATATGTGGACGTTCAGGGATTATCCGGAGCTTAGGAGAAGGTTCTTCGAGTGCTTCAGGACAGGTGTGTCCGAGTTCTACGACCCGTTGCCGAGCCTTATGTCCGGGGTCATAGTGATAGACATCGTGGCGTTCGACGAATGGCTGCACAAGACGGTGGGGGACTACGAGGCTGACGGGATGTCGCTGTGCGAGGCCGTGACGGAATATTTCGGTGACGAGGCGGCGATGCTGATCGATGATCTGACGCTGTATTTCATAAGGCCGGACGGCGGCGGGGAGAAGGGTGACGGGGAGGATCCCGGCCTGTGGGGCTGACTCCTGGAATGGCGGCCGTGGCTGTGGCGGGTGCGGAAAATATTTTGTTTTGTGTGTTTATTGAACGCAATTATTGCTATATTTGCGGAAAAGGATAATTGTTGGTATGAAAGTGTTCATCATTCTTGTAGTTGTTCTTCTTATTCTTCTTCTGGCTCTGGCGTGGCTCTTCGGCGGCCGTGAGGCCCTCGGGGAGCTGCTGGTCAGGGCTTTTCCTGTGTCCCGCTTCCAGAGCGGCGACAAGGTGTTCATATTCCTGAACGGGAAGTACAACAGGACGGCCACTGTCACCGCCGTCTCCGACGGCAGGCTGTGGATCTATGGCAGGCTGCCTTTGGAGGTTGACTACCGAGGGCGTTTCTACGCCGTGGGTGTTGGCGGTGACGGAAGTCGTCTGGCGTACCTTGCCGACAGGCGGCTGTACAGGTATGTCCGTCTGGCGGAGGCCGTGCGCCGGATCTTCAACGTTATGGATGATGTGGACAACCTCATTCCGACCGAGGCTCCGGCTTTGGAGGAGGTCGGCGGCGATGAGGGTGACGCTTCCAGGGAGCCGGTGTCCGGTGAATCGGCGGACGGTGAGAACGTGGACGATGATAACGGGGACGGGGTATGAACTGCGAGGCGATGAGATACCGGAGCGTCAGCGAGCTGGTGCCGCTGGCGAACAATCCGAGGAAGATCACAAAGAGGGATCTCCAGCGGCTTGTGGACAGCCTGAAGGTGAACGGTTTCTGGCCGCACCGGCCGCTTGCCTTGGAGGAGCGGGACGGGCGGCTTGTCGTGCTTTGCGGCAACCAGCGCCTGAAGGCCGCCAAGAGGCTGAAGATGGACAAGGTTCCGACCGTCCTCTATTCGGATCTGACGGACGACGAGCGGCTTGACCTGATCAACCGTGACAACATCAACAACGGAGAGTTCGACTTCGACATCCTTGACACTGACGAGGCCTACAAGGGGCTTGATTTCGACTACATAGGCATCGAGCGTCCGGAGGTCGAGGCCGCGAGGCGCGGAAAGAAGTCCAAAGTTTCAGGTGAGGAGCCAGATCCGGCGGCGGGCGGCGAAGATGATGATGGGGAAAGGGAGACCGTTTACAGGCGGATGCTTGCCGATGTCATCTACGAGAGCGACAACATCTTTGAGATCCCGAACCTTCTGCTGTCTGGGCAGGCGGGGCATCTGGAACTTCCGTTCTCGCCGTGGGGAGCGAACAGCAGGCTGCGCAAGGACGTGGCCACGTACCACTTCTACGTTGACGACTACAGGTTCGAGGCATTGTTCAAGGATCCGGTCAAGCTGCTTCTGAGCGGATGCAGGGCGGTGGTCGAGCCGAACTGTAGCTGCCACGACCAGACTCCGGTGGCGTGGGGGCTCTCGCTTATCTACAAGAAGCGCTGGCTTGCGAGGTATCTCCAGGAGTGCGGCCTGAAGGTCTATGCCGACCTCAATGTGAGCCACAAGTTCATCGAGTACAACAAGATGGGCATACCGAAGGGGTACAACGCCTTCTTCACCCGTGGCCTTGACGGCTGGATGGAGAGCCTGAAGTCCGATCTTGCCGTGGCTCAGGAGATAAGCGGCCTTGAGCGCCCTAATCTGGTGGTCTATGGCGGCGGCAGGGAGATTCAGGCGTTCTGCCGTGAGCGCGGGCTGCTTTATGTCACAGATTTCATCAACGCAAAAAAGATATAGCTATGGGAAGAAATGCGGGCGGAGTATTGTCAAGAGGAAAATCAGGAGGCTCCGGCAGTTCGCGTGGCTCCAAAGGTGCGACTGAAAAGGGATACACTGCAAAGATGGTAAGGAATATTGTCGGCATCGAGCAGAAGTACAGGCGCAACAAAGATGAAACATTGCACGTTTTCACTGATAAGGGCGATCTTGTAACCTCGATAGGTGGCCAAGGTGCAGAAGTTAAGTATAATAGGCGTGCGATCCCGCCGGACAGTATACTTACCCACAATCACCCCCGCTCCATTGGTAAAAATGGAATAGAGCGCATAGGACATTCTTTCTCAAAGGCCGATCTACGAACAGCTGTGGATCTTAACGCCAAGGAAATGCGAGCAGTGACCCCAACTTACACGTTCTCTGTCAAACGTCCTAAAGGCGGGTGGGGAGTGAGCACAAGAGAACTTGTTAAGACATATGATAAAATATACAAAGTTGTTCATCGCTCTGTGCTGGCTTACGTGAAGGAAAGAAATAGGAGCCCAAGTAGCATAGCAAGGGTTGAGGTGACAACTCACCATAGGGTTATGAAAATCCTTGCAAAAAAATACGGTTGGGATTATAGTAAAAAGAATAAATAATTATATATCTTTGCGTTATGGTAAAGAAGAAAGATATAAGGAAAGCGTCGGTGAAACACGGCTTGGACAGACCCCAATTGACGGAAGAAGAACTTGAAGAAAAAGTTAGACAGGAGTTGGCAGACCACTACTTGACCAAAGATCACCTGACAAAAGAAGAGCTTGAGGAACTCAGAGAAGAGGTCAGGTATCGAGAGCAAGGTGGAGAGATGCTTGACGGCTTTTGGGCCAATCCGGAATTTATAGTCGCTCGACAGGTGGCTGTTATGAATGGAGAGTGGCCTAAAAAAGAGGACAAATGACACGGGAATAGCCCGTTGATTCCGAGATGATCAGGCTGGCGGAGGCCGCCTGATTTCTTTTGCGGTTAAAGTGTGTTTAATGAACGCATAAACGACAAACAAACGACTGATTATGGGTTTTGAGAAGGGAAACAGTTACGGACGAAGGTTCAGCTCCGAGAACCAGCCGAGAAAGAACGGCCGGAAGCCCTCCCTGTACAAGCAGATCCGCAAGCTTACGGGCAAGTCGGTCGGCCACGAGATGGGCAGGGAGGACTACTATGCCGTCATCCGCTTCCTGATGGAGCAGGATGTCGAGACGCTGAGGAACCTGTCCAAGGGGGCGGACGGCAGGGCGGCGTCGGGCGTGCCGGTCTGGGTGCTCAACATAATATCCGCCATCAACACGGATGTGCGCTACGGCCGCACGACAACGCTGGACTCGCTTTTTGACAGGATATTCGGAAAGGCCACACAGCCGATCGAGGGCAACGTGGACGCTGTCGTCACCGAAGCCGCCGGCTACGCCAACCTTTCCACGGACGAGCTCGACCAGTACAGGGCTCTGTTGGAGAAGATGAGGTCGGCCGGAGGTCAGGGGGACACGCCGGCGGCTCAGGATTGACGGGAGGAGCGGGATGATGGCGAAGGCTGTAAAGGAGGTGGAGGTTCCGGAGCTTCTGGAGGTGGAGATGGAGCTTTTCAGGCGAAGGAGCTTCAGGTTCGTCACGGAGAACGGCGGCAAGAGGCACTGGAAGCAGGACGAGGCTCTGGTGGCTCTTACTGACGAGGATCACGCCGAGGTCCTCTACGGAGGGGCGGCCGGAGGCGCCAAGACGTGGACGGGCGCAGTCTGGGAGATGTTTATGTGCCTCTGCTATCCCGGCACGAAATGGTTCATAGGCCGTGCCACCCTCACGGAGATCACCAAGTCCACCTTCCTCACCTTCAAGCGTGTGGCCTCAAGGTACGGATGCGGCGGCGACCTCTACAAGTTCAACGGCCAGAACAACTACATCGAGTTCTTCAACGGATCCCGCATAGACTTTCTGGATCTTCGCTTCATCCCCTCGGATCCGCTTTACGAGCGTTACGGCTCGCTTGAGTTCACGGGCGGCTGGATAGAGGAGGGCGGCGAGGTGCATTTCGGTGCCTATGACACGCTGAAGACACGTGTGGGACGCTGCCTGAACGCCGAGTACGGGCTGAAGAGGAAGCTCTTCATAACGTGCAACCCCAAGAAGAACTGGATGTATGAGGAGTTCTACAAGCCCTGGAAGGCCTCCCGTCTGCCGGCCTACAAGTCCTATCTCCCCTGCCTTGTGCAGGAGAACCCTTTCATCGATCCCGACTACATCGAGGGTTTGAGGACGACAAGCGACAAGGTGAAGCGTGAGAGGCTGCTTATGGGGAACTGGGAATATGATGACAACCCCGATGCCCTTTGCGCCCACGATGACATCGTGGCGATATTCGGGAACAGCCTTGCGCTGGACAGCCCGAAATATTACCTGACCGCCGACATCGCCCGTTTCGGAGCGGACTACGCCCGTGTCCTGGTGTGGCGCGGCTGGCGTGTGGTGGATGCCAGGAGCTTCCCCGTGAGCCGGACCACTGATATTCAGGACTACATCCGCCGCTGCCAGAGCAAGTACAGGATCCCCTGCTGCCGCTGCGTGGCCGATGAGGACGGGGTGGGCGGCGGTGTCGTGGACAACTGCGGCATCCAGGGATTCGTCAACAACTCGGCCGCGCTGGCCGGAGAGAACTACTACAACTTGCAGACGCAGTGCGGCTACAGGCTTGCGGAGCGCATCAACGCCTATGAGGTGGGGATCGATCCGGGCATAGTCACGAGGGAGGAGATGGAGGAGATCACACTTGAGCTGGAGCAGCTCCAGACGTGGCGGTCAGACAGTGATGGCAAGCTGATGCTGAAGCCGAAGGCGGAGATAAAGATTGACCTCGGCCGCTCGCCGGACTGGAGGGATGCGCTGCTGATGCGGTCCTGGTTCGACTACAACGAATATGACGTGCCGGATGACATAGAGCGCCGGCTTGGGATTTACAACGACTTGTAAAACTATTGCGATATGGGACTGATTAACGTGATTTCAAACGAGGTCAAGGCCGCTGTGGGGTACCAGCAGAGCTTTGGCGAGCTGCTTGCGTCCTCTGACGTGTCCAGGGCGCTGAGTATGATGAGGGGCTATTCCGCCGAGGCGATGAGGAACCTTGCGGAGTACGATGTGAGCACGCACAAGGTGATGGAGCGCAAGGACAGGGCGGTCTATGACAAGAAGGGGCAATTCCAGCGTTGGAGCAAGAGGTGGAAGATTCCCATCCCTTACCAGAAGTTCATCAACGAGATCTCCCTTGTGTTTCTTTACGGCCGTCCCGTCAAGTGGACGCAGCTCAGCGAGGACACCGATGACGCTTTCAGGAGGTACGTGGATCTGATGGACGAGATCCGCTTCGATTCGCACGTCCGTGAGGCCAAGCGGTCGGCCGGGGCCGAGGGCTCGGCGGCGATCCTGTACCATTGCTACAGGGACGATGACGGGCGGCCGAGGCTGCTGCTGAACACCCTGTGCAAGAGGAACGGTGACGACATCTATTCCATCAAGGACCAGTACAAGCGTCTTACGGCCTTCGCCTGGGGCTACTATCTGACCGAGGCCAACAACAGGACGGTCTATCACGTTGACATCTACACGGCCGACACCATCTACAGGGCCAAGAGGGGCAATGTCGGATGGGAGGTTCAGGTCCTGCAGAATCCGGTCGGCAAGATTCCGGTGATCCTTTTCGAGCAGGAGCCCGAGCACGCCGATGTGCAGGCGATGATAGAGCGTGCCGAGAATATGGAGAGTGTCGAGGCCGATGTCAACGACCGCTTCTCCAATCCGGCGATGGTGGCCACGTCCGAGATCCTGAACAGCCTGCCGAAGGCCGAGGAGGAGGCCAAGCTGTACGTGCTCCGCAACGGCGGCAAGCTGGAGTACCTGACGTGGGACCAGGCGAGCCAGAGCAAGGAAAACGAGCTGAACCGCCTGGACAAGCACATCCTCTCGAAGAGCTTTACCCCGAACATAGATTTCGACAATATGAAGTCGCTCGGGAATATGTCCGCCAAGGCCATACGCAAGGTGATGCTGCTGGCGTTCATCAAGGCCGACAAGCACAAGGAGGCGCACGACGGGTATATGAACCGCCACGCTTCCCTGACGCTGGCCATTATGGGCAACGTCCTTGACTACCGCCGCAAGTCCGAGTACGAGTCCCTGAGGATCGGGCACGTGTTCCAGGAGCCTTTCGGGGACGATGTCAGCGAGACCCTGAACGATGTGCTCAAGTCCCTTGGGCAGGGCGCTATGTCCCTGAAGACGGCTCTTGAGCTGAACTACCTGATCAAGGACGCGAGGAAGGAGTACGACCAGATCCAGGAGGAGCAGGGGGCGGCTTTGGAGCGGCAGAAGGAGCTCGACGGAATGGACGTTTTCGGTGTGGCTGAATAGCGGTTTTTGAGGATCTCTTGAGCGATGGGGAAGTTTCTGAGCGAGAAGGAGATGAGGGATGCCCTGTTCCGGCGGACTGAGGGCTATGCCGCCAGTGTCCGTGCGATCTACAGGGAGGTGTTCTCACAGATCATCGAGATGGTCAAGGACACCGAGCTGGAGGACGGCAAGCCTTTCAGCTTTTCGGCCTATGGCTACAACGTCACGCCCATCCTGAGGAATATGTATTCCCGGATCTATCAGACGGTCCGCAAGGGTGTGGAGAACGAGTGGAGGATGTCGAACGACAGGAACGATGAGCTTGTCAAGTCGGTCTTCGGTTCCGGATGCGCCGAGGACGACCATTTCGCCCGTTACTTCAGCCGCAACAAGGAGGCTATGGACGCTTTCTTCACCCGCAGGACAGGGGCGGCGGGGCTGAATCTGTCCCAAAGGGTCTGGCGTTACACCGGACGCTACAGGGAGGAGCTTGAGGACAGTCTTGACCTTGCGCTCGGTGAGGGCACGCCGGCCAACTCGCTTGCTGCGAGGATCAAGAAATATCTGGATGATCCCGACCGCTATTACAGGCGTTTCCGTGTCAGGACGGGCGTGGACGCTGACGGGAATCCGGTCTATGGCCGGAAATGGAAGCGCAGGACGTTCGACAGGGAGAGCGGCCTGTACGTCTGGGTGGATGACGATCCGGGCAAGTACACTCCGGGGCGCGGGGTTTACAGGTCGAGCAGCAGGAACGCCCAGAGGCTTGCCCGCACGGAGACCAACATCGCCTACAGGACGGCGGACTACGAGCGTTGGCAGGAGCTTGATTTCGTTGTCGGGGTGGAGATCAAGCTGAGCAACAACCATCCGCACGATGACATCTGCGATGCCCTTGCCGGACGCTATCCCAAGGACTTCAAGTGGACGGGCTGGCATCCCAACTGCCGCTGCTATATGGTGCCTGTCCTTGCCTCGAAGGACGAGGTCGATGAGATGGTTGACCGGATCCTTGACGGTGGTGATCCCGATGAGGTCGAGGTCGCCGGAGCCGTCAGCGACACGCCGGAGCGGTTCGATGAGTGGGTCGGGCAGAACGCCGCACGAACCATCGGTAAGAATATCTCCCTGCCGTCCTTTATGGAGGACAACAGTGAATATGCGTCGAAAGCGATTCTTGGCAAGCAGCCGAGCATTAATCTTGCCGGAACTATGATCGGGGATAACGCTCCTGAATATTTCAAGAAATATGCGTTGGGGGACAATGCCGACATACGTGTGGCGGCTTTGTATGATCAGTATATGCGGGAGGCCGACAAAGTCAAGAAGGCGATGCTTCTGAATCAGTTGAGGTCGGCGTGCGCTATGGATTATATTCAGGAATTGCGAGATGGCGGCTACTTGGAAGGTATGACTGTCAGGGTCGAGCTGGGTAAGGTCTTGTCAGAAAAGTTGTCCTATATTGAAGCCAGTACGGGAAAAGTGCATACTATTGAAAAACTGAAATACGATATGGTTGTCCTTACAGACAAGTTCGGCAAGGAAATCGGCTATCCGATAGGCGGTGTTTTGCCTGTGTCACCGTCCACAGTCTCGGAGGTGATTCAGGAGTACCCGCCATACCTGCGCAAAGGCATCAAGAGAGTCAGTTTCATCAATCGGGATAATCCGGGTGATGAGTATTGGAAGTTGAAATATAAGAATCCAAACCATAGGTCGATGGCGACGGATGGCGGGCAGGTCAATTTCTGGCTTAATCCGAGCGGCCGTGACACCTTTAAGGAATATCTAGCGCACGAGGCGGGGCATATATTGGATAAGGCAGAGGAAGGAAAATTTCGTTATTCATTATCGAAGGAATGGAAAGAAGCTGTGGCAAAAGATGACGAGATTTACAAGAACGCCCCAAGTGCCGGAAGAGTATCCACTTACGCTTGGACTAACGACAAAGAAGATTTCGCCGAGTGCATCAGGGTGTATATTACAGACCACGATGCATTCAAGAAATCCTTCCCGAACAGGGCTGCGTTTATACGCGCTATGGCTCAGAGGCTCTCAGCATCATTGGTCAGCAAGGCGTAGGTCTCGTTGATCCTTCTGCCGTCGGAGGAAAATTCGAGAATGTTGACCCTTGTCGCTTCAGCCTTCACGCAAGGACCGTTGTCATTGTAATAGTACGCCACTGAGTATGCCCCGCCGCTTGGGGTTGGACCGTCAGCCATTTCAGTGAACCGTGGATCTCTTCTTTCCTCTGTCGGATCCGCTCGTGGTCCTGCGACCTCATCGCATAGACGATCCCATTCCTCGTCGCTCATAGCATCGATGTCCCTTGGTATTCGTTTCTGTTTCTTTGACTTCATATTCAGTGAGATTGATTGTTCTTTCGTCAAGGCTTGTTTTTCACCGCCGTAAAAATATTAATAAATCCTTAGAATAGCAAAATAGTTGGCTGTTATGTGGTTTCGGAGGGAGGAAGAAAATATTTATTTGCGTTTATTGAACACAGATGAGATTTTTTGTATATCTTTGCAACAGGGCGTATATGCCTTTAATGATTCCATAAAATTATGAACGACAAACTCTTTTCAAAGGTTAAGGACTTGTGTAAGGACACTGGTCTGTCAGAGAAGTACCTTAAGGCGATAACCGAGAAGCTCGGTGGCAGCATTGAGGATGATTCGACTGATGATTCAGCGATTGAGACAACGGCAAACCTGATTGCGGACGTGGCTGTCGAGAGCCAGGGTGAGGCGACCAGATGGGCCAGCAAGAAAAAGCCTGCAAAGAAGCAAACCAAGCCGAAGGATGACGATCCTGACAGCGATCCTGACGAGGCGGACGATGATGATCCGGACGAGTCGGGTGACGGCGGCAAGGGAGGTGACGGCAAGGGCGGCGGCAAGTCGCTTCTGGCCAGAATCAAGGCTCTGGAGAAGGAGCTGGAGGGTTACGAGACGGAGAAGGCGAGATCGGCGCGCTCGAAGTCCATCGCGGACGCTATGGAGAAGCACAAGATCCCTGCCTACCTGCGTGACCGTCTGGCCAGATCCATCGGGGATGACGAGGACGTCGAGGAGACGGTCAAGTCCCTGAGGCAGGACTTCATTACCAACGGCCTTATGCCTAAGGATTCCGAGGGAGTCAAGGCAGTGAGCGAGAAGCAGCTTGACGAGGCGGCCGACAGCTTGCTGGAATCTATCACCGTTAAATAAAGATCATTCACAATGAAAAGGATTACCCAATCTTTCACGGGCTCGCGCCCGATCTTTACCGGAAGTCCGTCCCTTGTGACCGGTGGTTTCAACCTGGACACTGTCAACCAGAGATTCTCTGAGGGTGACGTGATCCCGGCCGGAACGCTGGCGATCAGGGACGAGGCGACCAGGCTTGTGCGCATCGTCAAGGCGGCGACTGTCGCCGCCGTTGATTCGGAGGATGCCAAGAAGGTGACTCTGAAGGTGGACGAGTTCCACGCTCCGGTGTTCGCCGTCGGCGACAAGGTGGCCAAGGCCGGCGCCATCTCCGGCACCTACGAGGACGCTGTCTCTGTGACAGCCATTGACAAGAGCGCGACTTCCTGTGTCATCACCCTGTCCGCCGCCGTCACAGGCCTTGCGGCTGGGGACACGCTTGAAGAGGTCGTGGAGGGCACCGCCAAGGACACGAGCGGGAAGGCTCTCGCCGCCGAGATCGGAAAGGCGGACTGCGTCACCGTGGCCGACATCACTGTAGGCAGGTTCGAGACATCGGTCGATGTGTGCGCCGATACGATGCAATACGAGCTCTACGAGAGGCGTGTTCCGGCGATCCCCGCCAGCCAGAAGGACACCACCGGCAGAAGCCTTGCCGCGAACCCGCACGTGAGGCTCACAGTTTCACTCTAAAAGTAGGAGGACAAGACTATGTTATCGATTTACAACCAATTCAAGGGTCTTGTGAAGGACGGGAAGCCGCTTGACTTCCTCGCAACCTGGAAGAAGACCTTCGACAAGGCTTCTGAGAAGGAGGTCGCTCTTTTCCAGAAGATGTACACTGACGGCTGGTTCACGTACAACTCGCCTCAGATGTCCCTGACCGCCGAGGCCATTGTCGGCAAGTACAACATCCGTATGATGGCCACCCTGATCGGGGACGAGTCGCCGACACCGCTCAGGCGTTCGGACGGCTTCGACATCTGGACCAAGGAGATCCCGAGGATCGGACACAAGTTCCCGATGATGGCCCGTGACTACCGTAAGCTTATGGAGGTTTACGAGAATCCGAGGCTCAAGGACGCTGACAAGGTGCGCCAGATCGAGAAGACGCTCAGGGCTGATGTCCAGGACGCTTATCTTGGCTGCAAGGACGTGATGGACTTCATCGTCCTTATGGCGCTCTCCAACTGGGGAGTGGCCCGTTTCACCCCTTCGATCAACAATCCGGGGGGAAGGTCGTTCGAGGTTGACTACAATATGCCGGCTGGCAACAAGCTCGTGTCCGGCTTCCTCTGGAACACCGCCAACACCAAGGCGGGCAAGGTCTGCCCTGTGCTCCAGCTTGCGGCCATCTGTTCCGACCTCAGGAACAGGGGCATCGAGCCGGGCGAGATCCTGATGTCTCAGGACCTTTACTTCTGGCTCCGTATGGACGAGACCACACGTGTCCTTGTCCACGGAAGCGACAAGAAGGGACAGAGCGTCTCCAAGACCGAGCTTGACGCTCTCCTGACCGAGAACGAGATTCCGGGGATCACCGTCATCACCAGGAAGATGGGCACCAACCCGGACGGCAAGCGTGTCAACATCGAGCCTTGGAACCACGACTACATCGCCATCAAGCCTGCCGGCGTGATCGGCGAGATCCAGCCGGCCATCGAGGACAGCGAGCTTATGGAGGAGAAGGACGTTGACTATATGAACGCCGGAAACGGCATTCGCATAGCCAAGTGGCGCACTGGCGAGTCCACCAACCAGGTGGCGGCCGAGTACACCCAGGGATCCGCCCGTCTGCTCCCTCTCATCACCGAGATCGAGGCCGTTGTCTGCTTCCGTGTGCGTGGCTTCGTGGAGGCCGATGTCACCGAGGATGCCTCAGGCAACAAGCGTGACTACCTGACCCTCGCCGAGTACACGGACGCCATCGAGGGATAGATAATCTGAAAATACTGTAAGAATATGGAACTGAAAGCGAAGAGGCCGTTTTACGACAAGTACATCAAGGGTAAGCTCTATGACACGGGCGACTCCCTTTTCACGGAGGACGGCGCAAGGGTCAAGGATCTTGTGCGCCGCGGGCTCGCAGAGATCGTCCCTGAGGCACCGGAAGAGACGGTGTCCTTCAAGGGCGTTGAATACGAGATCCCCGTGATCAGGAAAGCGCTTAGGGACATCAAGGTGAACATCGCCGTGAATGCCGGAAAGGCGCGTGTCGCCGAGGTCGTGGAGTCGCTCTCGGAGGAACAGGCCTCCGAGCTTTCCAATAAACTCGCTGAATAGGATGGGGACGCTCACGAGACTCAACGCCCTTATCGGGGAACTGGAGCCGTACACGGCCGGTCCGGCGGCGCTTCAGAAGGCGCTTGCGGATGCCGGCGTGGAGGATCCGGAGGCGGATTACACCGCGGCGGACAGAAAATCCGTGGCGTTGGCAGCCGTCATTGTCCTAAGGAAGCTGGTAGTGCTGACCAGTGACAGCCAGGGCAAGTCCTCGCAGGGGTACAGCGTTGACAAGCTGGAGGACCGTATCGAGGCCTTGTGCCGTGAGAACGGTCTGGACGTTGATGAGTTCGTGGCGGTTCCGTCCATAGAGGACGCTTCAAATCGATGGTAGGACGCTATGGGCAGGTACAATGGATCATTCAGGTACAGTCCTGTCGCTGAGGTGCGGACGGATTCCGACACCGGATTCCTTGAAAGACAGGAGTCGGGAGGCCTCATCGACGGAGGGCTTTGCCAGATCGAGAAGTCGATTCCGGCCAGACAGCTGATCGGCGAGGACGGCCAGACGCACGCCTACACCTATGATGTCTTCGTCCCGAGGACATTCGGTGGGAAAATCGGCATCGGTACCGTCATCGAGCTGACCGACGAGAACGGCGGGAAGGACACGTTCACCGTCCAGGGCGTTGACGACCAGAACAGGAGGTACATCGAACTATGGGGATAGAGCCTGTTTTTCCTAAGGGAACCGTGGCTGAACGGGTGCTGGAGTTTCAGGGAAGGGTCGAGGAGGCCACGATCTATATGCTCAGGTATCTTGGAGAGGAGCTGGCGGCTTACGCCAAAGATCTGCACAGCTATACGGACAGGACGGGCAACCTCACGAACTCCATCGGCTATGCTGTCGTCCGGCGCGGGACGATAGTCCACCGTGGCGGGAACACCCTTCCGGGAGACGGGGATGACGCTGCCCTGAAGGCGGCGACAACCTACGCAAGGACCCTTGACGGGACATTCTCGCTCATCATTGTGGCCGGAATGAACTACGCCGCCTATGTGGAGGCCAAGGGGTACAACGTGATCCTTCCGGCGGAGCTCAGGGCTAAGACGGAGGTTCCCAAGGCGATGGATCTTATTGTCGAGAGAGCGAAGTCTAAGGCGAGGAAAATGTTCGGGGACGTTGGACTATGATGACAACCGAGGAAATATCAGTGCGTGTGTTCCAGCTTCTCAATGAGGCTAACGACACCGGACGGTTCATCTCTGGCCGGATCGACTATGAGAGGAACGACTATTCCGGCGAGGACGTGATCATCGTGCCGCACACCATCGACGGTGAGGGCTCGGTGAGGTACGGCCAGATCAACGTCAACATTCACGTTCCGGACATCCTCATCGAGGCCGGCGGGCATACAGCTTACAGGACTGACTTCAAGCGGCTCATAGAGATCAGGAGCAGGGTCATCGAGGTTTTGCGCAGCCACTACGAGAGCGGCGAGGGGTGGAACTGGACGATAGGTCGCCTGAATCCGCCCATCAAGGAGCAGAACCACAACGAGCACTTTGTCTCACTTGCTCTTGAGCTGACCGTAAGACATCAATAGAATATCAAGGTTAACAATTAAAACTCACTCAAAATGCCAATCTTAGCGACACTGGGTATCAAGAATTTGTACTACGCCCCGGTCAACACCACTGATCCGAGGACGATGCCGACCACCGGCTACCAGAAGGTGGATGTCTATCAGGACACCTGCACATTCGTGGACAAGGATCCTACCATCACGGAGCACAAGTCCGAGACCTCTTCCAAGAAGATCATTATGAAGACCAAGGAGAGTGCGGACCTGACCTTCTCGATTATGGATCCGTCGCACGCTGAGAGGGTGGCCTTCTGTGGCGGAACCGACACCAGCGGCACCTACTCTGAGCCAGAGACGGCCCAGAACATCGAGCTTGCTCTTGTCGTGGAGCCACAGGAGGGCGACTTCCTGTGCATCTCCTGCGCAAGCATCGCGGCGAAGAACAACACCACATATTCAGCGAAGGGCATCACGCTCCTTGAGGTGACCGCCAATCCTGAATATGCGTACAAGTTCACTCCTACCTCGCCTATCACCTCTGAGTAAAAGGCGGAAAACCTAAGCAGACGGCCTCCTATCCCCCTGGATGGGGGGCTGTCTCATTAATATGGAGATGTGAATATGTCGGAGAAAGACAACAGGGAACTGAGCCGCGAGGAGCGGCTTGAGCTTGAGGACAGGGCGATCCAGACGCTTCTGGAGCTTGGTGTGAAGTTCGAGGTGCCGCTTAAGATGGCTCCGAAGGATCCGCCGAGGTTTGTGTCCTGGTGGAACCGTAGGTTCAAAAGATTAGCGTTGCGGTGGCGTGGCCGGAGGCTGCCGGCGGACTGGCGCGTCGAGACGAGGGATGTCCCGGACATCGAGCAGGGAAAGATGAGGCCCGCCTGTTTCAGGGTGTTCCACATCAGACCGCTGTATCTGGGGACTATCGATGCCCTCAGGAAGCTCTATCTCCAGATCGAGTATGACGAGAAGGCTGTTCAGGAGAATCCCATCCAGGAGAGCAAGAGGCTTTTCCGGTATATTCCCGTTATGGCGAAAATAGCCGCCGTGGCTGTCCTGAACGACCCGTCGGTGAAGGATCTGGAGGGCGGGAAGGTCGGCGAGCTCAGCGCCTTCTTCATCGGGAACCTTAATGTGTCGAGGTTGCAGCGCCTTTGTATGGTGATCAGCCAGATGATGGACGCTGGGGGTTTTACGAACTCTATCAGATCTATAAGGGAGATCGGTCAGACAAGGCCCAAACCGAACGAGAGCGGGGCAGGAGGCGGTCTGGTAGAGCGTTAGGCCTTTCAAGCCCTTGGGGGTACCGTGGCGAGATCCTGAAGACTTTCGGATGGACCTACGACTATCTTCTGTGGGGCATCGCCTGGATGAACGTCCAGCTGATGATCGCTGACGCAGCCAGGATTGACACGGAATCCGCCGGCGGCCAGATCGGTGGCGACATCGAGCGGAGGGAACTGAGGACAAGGGAAGAATTAGAAAATTTCATCAATCGGATATCCAATGGATAATGTAAACGGTGCCTTGGCGTTCAACGCCACTCTGAATATTAATGACTTTAACGTCTCCGCCCAGGCGATGGAGCGGAGGATCCAGCAGGTCAGCGCCACGGCGGTCGCCCAGAGCGCTGAGATGGAGACGATGTTCGGCAGGGCGGCGGCCGCCTTCGCCGGCATTGTCGGGATCGGGGCCGCCAAGGGCTTTGTCCAGCAGATGATCCAGGTGCGGTCGGAGATGCAGAACACCGAGGCATCGTTCAAGGTCTTTCTGGGGACGGCCTCCAAGGCGAACGAGTTCTTCAATGACCTTCAGCGGTACGCCTACAACAATGTCTTCGAGTTCGCCGACCTGAGCAAACAGGCCGCTCAGCTTCTTGCCTTCCGCAATGAGGCGAGCGAGGTGATCCCGATTCTCGACAAGCTTTCCAACATCGCCGCCGGGGCGAACGCCCCTTTGGGGGAGTTCGTCTCCCTGTACAATAAGGCCAAGGCCAACAACAAGCTCCTCACCGAGGACATCCAGATGTGGGAGAGCCGTGGCGTGCCGGTCGTGTACGAGCTCGCTCAGGCCTACGGGAAGTCTGAGCAGGAGATGCGTGCTATGGTCACGGCGGGAAAGGTCGGCTTCAAGGACCTGAACACCGTCGTCACCAATCTTACCAGCAACGGCGGAATGTTCGCCGGTATGATGGCGGAGAAGATGAAGACGCTTGGCGACAGCATCGGGCTTCTTCAGGACAACATCACCAATATGTTCAACAGCCTCGGGGCGCAGAACCAGGGCGTGCTCAAGCAGGGGATAGACCTGGCCAACCTTGCCGTGGAGAACTACGAGACGCTAGGCAGGGTGCTTGGGTCGCTGGTTATCGCCTACGGGACGTACAAGGCGGCGATGATGGCGACCAGCCTTGCCCAGAAGAACGGCACGGGCGTGGCGGTTCTGGACAACACGGTCAGAGCCATCAGGCTTTCCGTCCTGAAAGCCGAGGCCGCCGCCTCCGGTCAGGCGGCTAACGCCACGAAGGCGATGGCGGATGCGGAGAAGCAGCACCTTGCCGCCTTGCAGGCGCAGCTCACTGTCGAGGAGAGGGCTGCCGTCCTGAGGCAGGTCAAGGTGGCGGCCGTGGCCAGCCTTCTGACGGCGGAGCAACAGCAGTACCTGTCCAATCTCAATGTGACCACATCGAGCGAGAATTATCTGGCGGTTGCCGGTAGTGTCCTTACGGCGGATCAGCGGCTTGCCCTCGGCAAGATGGATCTGAGCGCCCAGAGTGCGGCGTATGCTGCCGGGATCGAGGCCGAGGTGGCCGCCAAGAACAGGGATCTTGCCGTAATGCGCCAGAGCGTGAAGGAGGCCGCAAGGAGGGCTGAGTCGTACAAGGAGACGGCCATCGCCGCAAACGGTGCCGTGGAGGCCGCCAGATACGAGGTCTATTGGGCGCAGCAGAGCGGCGACGCTGTGAGGATAGCGTCGGCCGAGAAGAAGCTGGAGGCGGCCGAGGACAACGCCGCCATAGCGAGAAAGACGGCGTTGGGCGCACAGTCGGAGTTCTACGCCAAGAAGAAGGAACTTGAGGCGGCGGCCGCCAAGTCCAACGCCACGGCCAGCCTGACAGAGGCAGGTGCCGAGACGGTGGACGCCAAGGCCAAGGATGCAAACACAAGGGCTACATCACGCCTCACAGTCGCTGTCAAGGGACTGTGGAATACAATCAAGGCCAATCCTTTGGGGTGGATCATCTCGATCATCGGAACGGTGGTGGCGTTGTTCAACACCTTCAGGAAGAGCTCGGAGGAGACAGCCACGGCCGCGCAGGAGTTCGAGGACACAACCCGAAGGGAGACACAGGCTCTGAAGATGTATTTCAATGTGCTCCAGAACACCGAGAAAGGCACCAATTCCCACAAGGACGCCTTGCAGAAGATCAACACGGTCTGCAAGCAGTACAACCAGACGCTGATGGACGAGAACACCACTCTGGATCAGCAGAAGCAGAAATATGAGGATCTCACCACGGCCATAATGGAGACGGCCAAGGCGAAGGTGATGTCGGCGAATGTCGAGCTGATCAACCGTGAGGCTGGCGAGACGGAAGAGGGTGCCCTGAAGGAACTTAAGAAGCAGGCCGGTAAGGCCAAGCGGACAACCTATGAGACGGAGGGGGAGAGCGTCTATGTCAACACCTACAAGTCTGAGAATATTCAAAATGCGTCCGAGGCGATCTGGGACAGCGTGGGCAATCTCGCCAAGGACGGTGCCGATAGGCTCAAGAATCTTACGGGAGAGGCGTATGAAAAAGCCTTCGCTGAGTTGATGGAGAATATATCCGCAAGGGTGAAGTCCGCCACCGAAGCGTCCGATGAGGAGATGCAGGCCTTCTCCGGTCATCTGAAAGTCTTTGTCGAGACCGTCGTGGAGGCGGAGGTCGAGGCGAAAAGGCAGATAGACGAGACGAAGAAGTCGCTTGACGCATTTTATGAGTCGGCGGGGGAAAAGCCGGACACGACGGCTCCGGACTATATGAAGATGACGTTCCAGGAACTGGACGCGCAGGCGGCTGATACGCAGAGACAGATTGACGAGATCAACAGTAAGCCAGTCAAGATTGATACCGATACCAAGCTCCTTGACGAGCTCCAGACGAAGCTCGGGGAGATCAACAAGGCCATCAGTGGCAAGACCGCCGATCTGGACACGGAGAGCGGGATAAGCGCCCGTGTGAAGGAACTCAAGGATCTCAGGAGCCAGGCCAAGATCGGCTCCAAGGAATATGAGGACTACACGAGGCAGATAAACACCCTTCAGAAAAGGCTTCCCAAGTCGCAGGAGCGGCAGGAGTCCGACCGTCGGCAGTACTCGGAGAAGGCTTTGGCCGCCCAGAGGGAGACCGAGGAGGCCCGGATCGCCATTATGGAGGACGGTGCGGAGAAGCAGAGGGCTCTTCTGGAATTGCAACACAAGAGGAACCTTGACGCTATAGAGAAGGACAGGAAGGATCTGGAGAAGGCCAAGAAAAAGGCCGGCAAGGGAGACCTCTCCAAGGAGGAGAACCAGCGGTTCCAGGAACGCACGGACGCTGAGAACACTTCGTACACAAAGGAGCGAAACAAACTTGTTGACAGTGAGATCGAGTACAGGAAGCAGCAGTACCAGTTGTACTGGAAGTGGGTTGAAAGGCTTGGAAAGGATGCGGCTGACAAGCAGTTCGCCTCTCTTGTCGCAAGCGGAGGATCATATTCGGAATGGGTCAACAGCCAGATTGAGGGGTTGACCACGAACGGGGACGGAAGCCCCAAGGATGTGTCCGCCCTGGACGAGACCGAGAGGACCCGCCTTGTCGCCCTTACGCAGGAGGATGAGCGGATCAAGGGCTCCAAGTCCGCGATGGATCAGTTCAGCGAGTCCCTGTCGCACGCTATGCAACAGGCGGGGAATCTGGCCGAGAAGCTTGAGGTGATCGCTGATTTCAAGGACAGGCTCTCGAAGGGCGAGTTCCATCTTAACGCTGACGAGACAGCGTCCGCCGCCTATTCGCTCGGCACAGCTGAGGCCGACACGCAGGTGGAGCTTAATGACGAGCTTTTGAACGACTTCCAGACCTTTGAGGAACAAAAGGCCTCCATACAGGCTCGTTACGAGGCCTTGAGGAACGAGGCGGTCAAGGAGGGCAATGCGGAGAGGATTGCCTTGGTGAACCAGGGAGAGGCAGAGGCACTTTCATCACTGAACGCGTCGATGCTGATGCAGACCGACAGCTGGAAGAACCTTTTCGGGGATCTGGACAGCCTTACCGTGTCGGAGATAGACAAGCTGGTGAAGGACATCCAGTCGAAGATGAGCACGGCCGACCTTAACCTGAACCCGTCGGATATGAAGGCGGTTCTTGACAGACTTGACGAGGCCAAGAAGAAGATCCTTGACGTGAACCCGTTCAAGGCCCTTGGCAGCTCCCTTTCCGCCGTTTTCAAGAAGCAGCAGGACGGCTCCAAGAAGTCCTCTGCCCAGATAAAGACCGACTGGTCCAATCTGGCGAGCGCCACGGAGGGATGTTTCGATTTCGTCAATGACGCCATTGACAGCTGTGATGTGTTGGGTGATCTGATCGGAGAGGACGGAAAAGCCACGATCAGTATGATCCAGGGTGTCGCCACGGCCGGCATCGCTATGTCGGCGGCTATAGCCACCGCCGAGAAGGGCAGCGTGATCCTCACGGCGATATCGATAGCCTTGCAGGCCATCCAGTGGATAGCGACCATTTTCGACAAGGACGCAGCCGCTGATGAGCATATTCAGAGCATACAGAAGAACATTGACAAACTGTCCACCAGCTTTGACCGTCTGCAATCAGCCTACGAGAAGACCTATTGGGAATATTCCCCTGAAGAGAGGGAGGCCAACAAGCAGCGTGTCAAGGCCGTTGAGGACCAGATCACGGCCCTTGCGGAGGAGGCTGCGATGGCTTCGGCCACTATGAACATTCAGAGGTATGTCCAGTGTCGCACGGAGATCGAGAAGATGCAGAAAGCCTTGGAGGAGATGCAAGCCGGAGGTGATATGATGGAGATCTTTGACTATCAGAAGGAGAATCTCCGTCAGCAGCAAGAACTTCTGAAACAGCAGATCGAGGCCGAGCAGGAAAAGAAGAAATCGGACAGCGATAAGATCGATGAATACAAGCAGAAGATTCAGGAGATTGACGACCAGATCGCCGAGATGGAGTACGATATGCTGGAGAAGCTTGCCGGAATAGAGGTCAAGAGCGCCATAGATGAGTTCGGTGACGCGCTTGTCGAGGCGTACGAGCGTGGTGAGAGCGCTGCTGACGCCCTCGGAGCCAAGACCAAGGAGGTGCTCAAGAACGCTGTCGTGGAGGCTCTGAAGCGTCAGTATCTGGCCAAGGGCATCGAGGAGGCCGTCAAGTATCTGGGAACTTCAATGGAGGACGGGTTCCTGTCGGATGATGAGCGCACGGAGTTCGAGAGGATGGTGAACGAGGCCGGCGAGAGCTTCTACGGGAAGCTGGATGCCATCAAGGGACTGATCACGGGAGAGGATTCGTCCGGACAGGACGCTCTTCAGGGGGCGGTCGCCTCACTGAGCGAGGAGACCGGAGGTGTCATCGCCGGACGGCTGAACGCCGTGGTGATCAATCAGGCGCAGCAGACCGAGATCGCGCGCCAGAGCCTGATGTACCAGGCCGAGATAGCCGCCAACACACGCAGCGGGGCCGCCGCCCTCTCGGACATCCAGTCCACGCTCAGGCGGATCGAGAACAGGGACAGCTCGCTTCTGTCACAGGGAATATCATAAAAACAGCATAGAAAATGGATCTTGCTCTTCAACTTAAGGAGGATGGCATAGCGAAGGGGCTGTGCCGTCCTTGGCAGGGAAAGCTCCGGGAGGGGCTGCCCCTGAAGGATCTTGTCGGACTCTACTTCCGCGGGATCGACTTCTGTATATCAAACGACTATCCGACACTTGATTTTCTGAGAAAGGAGGTCAAGGGAAAGTGTGAGGCCTATGGGGTGTTCGTGGACGATGAGGTGCGCGGCTTGAGGAACTTCGCGAACATCTCGCTGAACGGCGGTTGCAAGGCCATTCTGGAATATGACGGCTTCAGTGTCTCGCGTCTCTACATCCGGAACACGAGCGAGGCGGGCGTGTGCGTGTCAGGCCACGCTTTTCTGACCGTTGACATATTCGATGACGCCAGGCTCACGATCGGTACCGCCGGTGATGACGTTGTGGCCAATGTGAATGTCTATGGGAACGCCCGTGTCGAGGCGGTCGGCTCCGGGATAAGGTTGAAGTATAGGAACAAGAAGACATATTGAGACAACGATGACAGATGTGACATATTCAATCGACGGGAAGCTTTTCTCAAGTTATTCCGTTTACGTGTCAGGCACTTCCGGCATTGTCGAGAAGCCTGAGATGAAGGAGCCTTTGTCGGCTGACTACGGTGCTATGAACGGCGTTATGTACGACCTTTCGGCTCCGAGGTACAAGGAGCGCAAGATCAGCATCAAGTGCTTTGTGGAGGCTTACGGCTACGATGACTTCCTGACGAAGATGGAAGGGTTCCTCGGACTCTTTATGGGTGCGGGGCTGCACACTCTGGTGATCGACACCGGGAGCGGCAGCCCGTTGGTGTACGCCGTGTTCTCACGTGACGTGATTAATCCGGACAAGGAGTGGAACGACACCCATTTCGTAGGCACTTTCACTCTGAATCTGGTCGAGCCGGATCCGGTGAAGATGGTTGTTCGTGTCTCCGGCTCCAGTTCTGCCATCAGCTTCAGCAGCGGCACTCCGGTGAACATCTATTGGGGAGACGGATCCGCCACATACGGCACGACCACCGGAGGGTCGCATACCTATTCGGACGGCGGTGGGACGCATTATGTGATAGTGGCGGGCGATGTTGACAATATTTCTGGATTAAGCGGAGGAACTGTGGTATGGTCGAAGTTAATCTGAACAAGAGGGCGGACGGATCGGTGGTCAGGCTGATAAGCCAGAGTCCGTTCCGCGCGGTCAAGTCTATGACCCAGAACCGGACGCTGATGTCCGAGGACACTGTCACTATGGAGATTGTCTCAAGGGATCTGATCGAGTTCTCCAAAGGGGACTGGATCGATGTCGAGGGCTGCGTCTATAAGATCAGGGGGAAGGTAGATGTCACTAGGACGGCCGGCGACTATTACCAGTATTCGGCCACGTTCTACGGTGCCATCTACGACCTGATGAAGGTGATGTACAGGAACACCGACTCCGAGGGGCGCTCCTCTTCGCTGATCTTCGATCTGACCTACGGCATCAAGGACTTTGTGAAGGTGATAGTCAACAATATGGAGCGTGACTATCCGGGGGAGTGGGCTTTTGACGAGGCCGGATGCCCGGACACGGAGCCGAGGACGGTGAACTTCAACAACCAGAACTGCCTGGCGGTGTTGCAGAACCTTTGCAAGACGTTCGACGTGGACTTCCAGATCACCTACGAGGACTCTGTCAGGACCATCCGCATCGGCTCTTTCGGATCCAAGGTCGCTCCTCCGAACAACGAGGACTTTTTCCAGTGGGGTGAGGGACACGGCCTCTTCACCCTGAAGGAGGGCAAGGTGGACGACAAGGCGATTGTCACGAGGATGTACGGGGAGGGCGGTTCGAGCAATATTCCGGTGGACTACAGGGGATATTCAGAAAGGTTGCAGATGCCTTGCCCCCAGAGGACGAACCGCAACGCCCACACCCTGTACGACGGCACGGAGGTGGCCGCCGGTGAGATGACTATCGGGTGCGTCGATGAGGCAAGCCGCTACATCGAGGACGTGGGGCTTTCCGCTGCCATCGGAGTGGAGGAGGACAGCGCCAATGACGATTCCATTTACCCGAAGAGGACAGGTAAGGTGACCGCTCTTGTCGAGGGTGACATCCTGTCGTTCGTGGACGACACTATGGATTTCGACCTGAACGAGAAGGATGAGAACGGCGGCACCAGGTACCTGATCGCGGGGACAAGCGCCAAGGTGACGTTTGTCTCCGGACAGCTCGCCGGACAGGAGTTCGAGCTGAGCGGGTATGACCACGGCACCAAGACGTTCACCATCAAGAGCTACACGGACGGAAGGGGGCTCACGATCCCGAACGAGGACTCCACGGCGTTCAGGATAGCGGAACTTGACGAGTACAAACTCACCGACATCAATATGCCGCAGTCCTACATAGACAACGCCGAGGAGGACCTGTGGTTCCACGTGTACGACAAGTTCCTTCAGGCAAGGCAGGCCAGAGCCCAGTACACGCTCACGTTCAGCCGCCTGTATTTTGTCAGGAATATGCCGAAGGGCACAGGTGTCTGCCTGTTCACCCCTGGCGACTATGTCCCTGTCAAGGACACCCGCTTCGGGATCGAGAAGTACATCAGGATCCAGAAGGTCACAAGGAACCTCCTTCTGGATCACGACTATACCCTGACTATAGCGGACACCGCCTCCGTGAGCGTCATCACGCAGACCGCCCTTGACGTGATAGAGCACGAGAAGATCATACGCTACAACCGGCTCAGGGATCTCAACCGTGCGAGGATGGGGTGGAAGACGACGGAGGAGCTGAGGAATATGGTCTATGACACCGACGGTTATTTCGACACCGACAACATCAGGCCGAACAGCATTGACACGAATATGCTGACGGTGGGGCAGAGGAGCCAGCAGTTTGTCCTTACAGGTGTTGTGCTGCAAGCCAACTACGGCGGTGACGGCAATGTGTTTGTGACCTCGGCCGGTGTCCTGACCCACCTTGCTATCTCCAAGGACGATGTCAGCGAGACATTGAGGAATATGCTCGGCGCCGACTCCTTTGTGAGCTGGAATATCGCCGAGGCCCGGTTCGCATTGGAGAGCACCGACGGCTATTACCTTTTCGCCAAATGCTCGAAGAGCTCGACCAACGGTGTATGGTATATGTCGCAGGATCGGCTGGCTGTCGAGCCCGCGGGTGATCCGGACAACTATTACTTCCAGGTGGGGATACTGAGCTCCTATTATGAGGACACTCGCTTCAGGGACTTCGTCGCCACGCACGGGTTCACGAGGATCAACGGCAACACGATCACGACCGGAAGGATAGTGACAAGTGATGGCGGGAGCTCCATTGATCTGGACAACAGCAGCGTCAATCTCGGAGGTAGGCTCAAGTACAACGTGGACGGTGACGGAAAGCTTGTCCTTGACGGAACTTTCGTCCAGACGGGGAACGGTGACGTGACGAGAGTGGGGGCGTGGTGCGGCCAGTACAGCCGTTCCCGTGTCTATGCCCTCGGGGATGAGGTCTGGGCGGCAACGGGCGGTGTGGTAAGCTCCTACCGCTACATCAACAGCACTCCAGGATCCAGACACCTCGTCAGCGATACCCGTTATTGGACGGTTTACGCGAAAGGGGTCAAGGGTGCTGACGGGGCTGACGGCGCAGATGGCAAGGTCTTATACACGTGGATAAAATATGCCGACAGCGACAGCGGTGACGGGATGAGCGACAGTCCTGTTGTCGATGGCGTGCTTAAGAGATACATCGGTTTCGCCTACAACAAGGAGACCGCTGTCGAGAGCGACAACGCCTCTGACTATTCCTGGGCGTTGTTCAAGGGCACGGACGGAGAGAACGGCGTGCCTGGAGAGCCGGGTGCGGACGGTGTCACCTACTACACGTGGATAAAGTATGCTGATTCTCTTAAAGCGGACGGGTATCCGGCTGCAATGTACGACGCTCCTACGACCTCCACTGAATATATCGGCATAGCCGTGAACAAGACCACGCAGACCGAGGGAACGGACCCGTCCGCCTACACGTGGAGCAAGTTCAAGGGCGATCAGGGCGTGCCCGGCGCTGACGGTAAGGACGGAACCGACGGCAAGGATGGTGTTGACGGCAAGGACGGTGACACCCCGTACATCGGTTCTGACGGGTGCTGGTGGGTCGGCGGCAAAAGCACCGGCAAGAAAGCGAAGGGTGAGGACGGCGAGACTCCGTACATCGGCGAGAACGGGAACTGGTGGGTTGGATCCACGGATCTTGGTGTCAAGGCGAAAGGTGATGACGGCGCACAGGGACCCGCCCTTCTGTTCAGAGGGGTGTGGGATTCTGCCAAGGTCTATTACGGCAACGCCAACCGGGTAGATGTGGTCTATTACGGCAATCAGTACTATGTGGCCAAGGCCACCGCAGGGACTATGCCTGCCGGGACACTGCCCACGAACACGGAATACTGGAGCGAGTTCGGAGCTTCGTTCGACAGTGTCGCCACGGGGCTCCTGCTGGCGGAGGAGGCGAACATCGCCAACTTCATATTCAGAAACTCGAAGATGGTCTCGCAGACCGGTGAAAAGGGAAAGGAGAACCTTCAGCTGGACGGGGTCAACGGCATCATCAGGCTCGGGTCCCTGCTTGCGCTGACAAGGAACGCGTTGGCTATGTTCGACTCCAGCGGGGCTGCGAGGGTGCTCATCAAGAATGTGTCTGTGGGGGACTACGACTTTTCTAGGCTCAAGGCCTCGGACAGTGTGTCTGTAGTCAACAAGCAGACGGACATCTCTCGATACCTCCCGTCAGCTGGATCTGCCTATCCGCTTTCAGGAACATTGTATTCGGCTGATTTGGGCCATTTCGAAGAGGGTGACACTATAAACGTTTCCGCTCCTACCGTGATATTCACAGTTCCAAAGATGATGAGCTATGACACTACCATTTTAGTGGGTACTCCAGCGTTGGTACTCAGACTAAAAAAAGACGGTACGGTTGTCGATTCCGATTATGCCGTTGTAGCACCCGTCTCATCGGGTACTTCTGGGGACAGTGAACGTCTGATCTTTCCAAAAGGAATAGCATACACCTTGCCTACCGGAGGGGACGGAACATATAGTTTTGATGTCATCATTTACGATAACACAGGTCTCCGCATCAGTTGCGCCACTCGGACGGGTACCGTTACCGTTCCATTCCTGACTAGCCTGAACTACGGATATTCCAAGGCCAACTACGCCAAGACGGTGATCGGGAATGACGGAATATGCCTGACTTTCGGGGACGGAACGGCGGCGAACTCCGGCTATCTCCTTTTCAATAAGAACCATTTCGCTGTAGGGTTCAACCAGACCGCTTTCATCGTCAACAAGTCGGGTGTGTTCAAGAGCACGAACGGCGGGGAGTCTTTGACGGCGTTATAGATTTAGGATTATGATACGGATAACAGACAACACAGGCAGGGGCTCCGAGGTGTCGGAGATCCTGCGTTTCGCGCTCGGAAGGTTGGGCGTGGATGACATCACGGTCGTGGTGGTGAACAACGACAGGCTTCTGGACAGGCTGGCGGGAGGCGGTGACGTGACCTATGACGCGCTTGTCACAGAGACGGCGCTTGAGCGTCAGTACCTCCTGACGCTCAGGGAGCGGCTGACGGTCAGTCTTGCCGGAGTTCTGTGCCACGAGTCCGTCCACATCTCGCAGTACGTGTCAGGCCGCTTGAGGCTGGATTCCAAAACCGGAGTCTGCACCTGGATGGGACGGACGTACCCCGCCGATTACGAGTACCGCCGCAGGCCGTGGGAGTCCGAGGCCTTCCGGCTGCAAAGCAAGCTCGCCCGTGAATACAGGAAACGCTGACACGTGGAATAATGCCGAGTATGGATATGGAAAAGTCATATTATGTCCCTGATAGCCTGTTTGAAAAGCATTCCGAATACAGGTTCAAGGCGGTGGTCACGATTAACGCCAAGGGTGAGATCCACGAATGGTATCACGATAGATAAGACAAAAAAAATGGGTACCGCCAGCACCGGTGTACCCTCACGCTAAGTATCACCTCGGACAGTGGTGCTCTTTGGACCCCCGATGACTTAGATCGCTGTTGCAAATATATGCTTTTCTGATGAAAGATGCAAAATGTGATTAAATATTCTTTTTAGAATTGAAAAAGGGCTCTGCTACTGGCTCTGGGAGGACGAGGCCTACAAAGGCAATCTCGCCCGAGAATATAGGAAGCGCTGAGAAGTGAGAAAGGATATTCGGCTTGGATTTTGCAAAATCGGTGGCCGTGACTTATATTTGCAAACAGATCAGCGCATTTAGGATATGGGCAACATAGATAAGCAATTGCAATATTACAATGACAACGAAGGATCCCTGCTCAAGGAGTATGAAGGAACTTTTGTTGTCATATCGAATGATCTGAAAGTCGATGCCTTCAGTACAATGAAAGAAGCATACGATTTCGGATGTGAGCATTATGGGCTTGGAAATTTCCTTCTCAGGGAGTGCCGGAAGAAGAATGTCCGTAACGTCAGCATAATAACCCCAAGCGTGGTTGTTCTATGATAACAGCATACACCCATCCCTACGAGTCCATCCAAAGCAGGGTCATCATTGATTGTCAGATTTCGCTGCCTAACTCTGATCCGGAGAAAGGCAGCGAGCAGAAAGCGCTTTGGGACACCGGAGCGATGGTAACGTGTATATCCACAAAATTAGCCTCGGATCTTGGGCTAATCGCCATCGATGAGACAATGGTAGTCGGTGCGAACAACGAGCCATTCAAGGTTCCGACATATTGCGTGCAGATCAAGATGGGAAGCTTTGTCATTCCGATTCACAATGTGGTCGGATTGCCGATGGATGGAAACGAGCATAGTATGATCATCGGTATGGACATTATCTCCAAAGGCGATTTGTCCATCACCAATTACAGTGGCCGGACAGTCATCTCGTTCAGGACACCATCACTGGAGACGATTGACTATGTAAGTGAAATCGCCCTCCAGAACAAATGTAACAAACTTCACGCTATCAATGTGAAATCGAAACGACCTGACAAATGTGCGTGTGGAAGCGGCAAGGATTACAAGAACTGCCACGGGAACAGCGTCTACACCAAACATAAAGTATAATAGTCCTCACGCTCGATTGAAGCGGCGATTCCAGTGTCTTGGAGTTGCCGCTTAATGTTTTGATTATGCCAGAAATTCTTTTTACTGTTTAAATGTGTTTTATGAACGCACTTTTGACTATATTTGCATAGTAACACAAATTGAATACGTTATGGACAACAGCATCTACGGCCAGAGGATCCTTTCAAAGGGGCGGATCACGGATCTGTCCAAGGGGTTCTCGCTTAAGGACGGCATTCCGTTCTCTGTTTATGTCAGACCGAAAGGGGAGTCCACAGAGGTGGACACGGTCGTCAATTGCAGACTGATCTGCGACCGGAAGGCCGGCCCTTTCCCTGTTCCTGTCGGCGACTGGACACCTGGTATGATAGCCGAAATCTCCGCCGACGGAATCAGTCTCGATGACTTTGACGTTTACTGGGGTTCAGGCGAAACCGGAGAGGAGGCGTGATTATGGGACTTGTAATTGGAAGAAGCGCGTCCAGACGCGCGTCATCTCAGCAGGTGGTGACATCCACTGCGGTGATCCAACCTCTGCCCTCCAACGATCCGAACATCCCGTTCCTGATGACCTCCGAGGAGTTCTTCACCTATTTAAAGGAGCAGTATGACGCTGGCAACATCAAGATGAACAGCATCTACTTCGGCCACACGAACCTGACGGATCTGGCAGGACTTCAGATCCAGGAGATGAGGATCGAGGTGCTGCCCGGAGACGGCGACCAGGTTGTGTTCTCAGCCACCGCCACCACCACGTCCAGCGACCCGACCTTCTCGCCTTTCAAGTGGGAGACCCAGGCCCTGGAGGGTGTGTTCACGTCCTGGATAGGCAGGGCCACGCAGGACTCGATCCCCACAAAGGTGTCGGAACTTGCCAACGATGCCGGCTACGTCAAGGCGGACTCCCTTGAGACCTTCACTGACGCGTCTGAGCTTTCCGTCACCTGCGAGTTAGGAAGGATCAGGCAGGGGAACAACATAGCGACACTGGCCATAGGCTGCTCGGCGGCGGACGACTCGCAGGCGGCGGAGGAGAGGATAATATTCAGCACGGGCCCGTCCGTGGAGGGCATCACGGTCACCGGAGTCTCGTGGGCGAACGGCGACACGCCGTCCTTCAAGGCAAACAAGGTCTATGAGATCAGCGTCTCTTACATTCCTTTGCTTGGCAAGTTTCTGGCGACTTATGCGGAGTATTGATTATGGGCGAACGTAGACTTTTACTGCCGGCCCGGTGGAAGGCGTCGGACGCAATATTCTGGGGGCGGTGCCGGAAGCCCCTCGTGAACGCCTACTGGGGTGCGAGCGCGGGCGTGGAGAGGTTCCACTACATCGACAACGGCGACGGGACCTACACCTACTACGCCATCAACGGCAACAAGGCCAAGCAGTGGTGGGACAGGTTCGTGTGGTACAACTCCGACAACGTGATCGACTTCCACGTCAGCCCGGCCGCGCAGATCTGGGAGACGAACAACAACAGGTTCAACTCGCAGAGCGTGGAGTCGTACGACTTCGGCGGCAAGGCCATAGCCACGAAGTCGCTGCGGGAGACGTTCTACGGCTGCCATAATATCGACACGATTGACATCTCAAGCTGGAGTCTTGCCAACAACACGTCGCTGTACGCCGCCTTCGCCGCCAACGTGGACGAGAATGCCGTGACTAAATTGCGTACCGTGAAGCTTCCGGCGGACTGCGGCGCCAAGGTTACCGAGGCCCACAAGATGTTTGGCTGGCATCGGGGTCTTGTGACGATAACAGGTATGACGACGGTCGATTTCGGCTCCTGCACCAACTTCAGCGAGATGTTCTGCGAGTGCATCAGCCTCAAGAATGTCGATTTCAGGATTGACGGCTGGGTAACGTCCAAATGCACTGACATACACAGTATGTTCCTCAAGTGCCACGTCCTGGATTTCAGCGCGATCGGCGACTTCACGACCTGGGACGTGAGCAACGTGGCGGACGTGTCCGGTCTTTTCGCGAACAACAACGCCGAATATCTTGACCTGACGGGATGGGACCTGAGGAACTGCAACAATTTCCAGCTGATGTTCGCCGACCATTTCAACAACAACCTCAAAGGGATAATCCTAAGCGGCTGGCAGATGGACACGACAAGGCAGGCCCAGTACGGAGGTATGTTTGTCGGATGCACGGCGCTGAAAACACTGACCTTGAAAGGTTGCGCCACAGAGGTTGTGGACTTCTTCAAGGCCCAGCTTATGACGGACCTTTTTGCCACAGTGTCCACAGGCGCCCTCCTTTTGGTCCTTGACGACGGGACCTATAAATATGATAACGCCGCCGGTGACTGGGTGGCGAATGCTACAAGTTAAATATGGTTCAAACACAATAAATTATGAGAAAATTATGAGAGCATTGGCATTGATTCAAGGAGTGATCGTTATATTGGGGGTGCTGATATTCAGCGGCCTTGATATAACTTGGGTTTTCGGTGTGGCGATAATGATTTTTGTCGTTATTGACTTCATCCTTATGGGACACCTGTTTTTCGGCAAGGATGACAACTCTGTGATAGACAGGATTGTCAGATGGGTTAATGGTGAAAACACAAAGCAGAAGTAGTTATGATTGAAAGATTTGTCAACAAAATCGGGCTTGACAGGATAGCCCACTTCGGCATCGGCGGGGTGCTCTTCGCCGCGTTCAACTTCGCTTTCCTCCTCTCCCTTTGCGACGGTCCGGTGCCGGAGCCGACCTGGAGGGATATCTTCATCGCCCCTATCGGCGGCTACTTTGTGGCGGCGTTCGCCGCGTTCGTCAAGGAATATTTCCTCGACAGCAGATGGGACTGGTGGGACTTCACCGCCACTATGGCGGGTCCGGTGTTCATACACATCTGCGCCGTGATCGGCTACCTGTTCCATTTCGGCAACGGGAAGGATTTGATCACCACGCCGCTCGGATGGGTCATATTCAGCGTCATCGTGATCGCTCTCGCCGGGCTGTTCGTCTGGTGGGTCATCAGGTTCAACAGGCGGAAGTGATGGACTGGACAAGCATCATAGTGACGCTGATCACATCGGGGGCGTTCACGACCATATACTTCCTTGGTGACCGCAAGACCGCCTCGGTGCTGGAGAATGTCTCCAAGACGATCGAGCAGTGGCGCGGGCTGGTGGACGAGTACAAGAACGAGTCGGAGGCGCTTAGGCAACAGCTTGCGGACAAGGACATTAAGATTGATCAATTGTACAAGAGCATCGGGACGCTCCGGGACCGTGGTGACAAGCTGAGCAGCAAGGTGGCCTACCTGAACGCCTTCCGGTGCCGGAAGATCAAGTGTATGGACAGGGAGCCTCCTTTTGGCTCCGCAAGGATGGAGGACAGCAATGGGGACGATAAGTAAGGATTTCAGTTACCGTGAGTTCGAGGCTTCACCTACAGCGGAGCGTGAGGGCATCTGCAATGAGATCACATCGTTTGCGGTGCGGGACGCTGTGAAGGAACTGACGCTGAAGGTGCTCCAGCCGCTCCGTGAAAAGGTCGGGCATCAGCTGCGTATCAACAGCGGGTACAGGTGCCCGGAGCTCAACCGGGCGGTGGGCGGCGTGCCCACCTCGCAGCACGTCAAGGGAGAGGCCGCCGATATCGCCGCGGCTGATTCGTTCCTGTTGGCCAAGGTGGTCAGGAGTACACCGGAGATCTGGAACGAGGTTGACCAGATGATCCTCTATCCGACCTTCGTCCACATCAGCCACCGCAAGGGCGGCCCCCAACGGAGGCAGCTCCTTTACAACAAGAGCTACAAAGGGGAAAGGTTTTAATATTCAATGAATATGGAAGTGTTAATCAGAGTTTCGCTTTACATCTGGCAGTTGCCGCAGAACCTGCTGGGGCTGCTGCTGTTCTGGTGGTATGGCCGTGGGTGCAAATCATCCAAAGGGGATTACGTGACGTACAGGATACTGTATTCCGAGAAAATGCACGGAGGAATCAGTCTCGGACGTTACATCGTGCTCCCCTATCATTATCTTCGCTCCACGTCCAGCTCGTATGTTCAGAAGACAATCCACCACGAGTACGGGCACACGAGACAGTCGCTTTATCTAGGTTGGTTGTATTTGCTTGTCATTGGCATTCCGTCAATCACTTGGGCTTGGGCGCATTCTTCATTCAAGCGCTTTGACACTGTAAGTTATTACTCGTTCTTCACGGAGAAGTGGGCTGACAGGCTCGGTGGTGTGAAGCGATGAAGTCTGGTTGGATCCTTCTGCTTGTCGCCGCTCTGGTGGCTGCGGTCTCTGTTCTGAGCTGGAGGCTGGGCTACAGTGCGGCGATCGCTTCGACAAGCTCAGCGACCGAGGCTGACACCCTGATCCTAAGGGACACCGTCACCGTGGAGTGCCCGGTGCCCGTCCTCACAACCATCATCGACACTATCCTTGTCGCCCATCCCGACATCGTGATCATCCACGACACCGCATTCGTCCAGCTTCCAAAGGAGCGCAAGGAATATTCTGGCAAGGACTATCGTGCGGTGGTGTCCGGCTACCAACCAAACCTCGACCTGATCCAAGTCTTTCCGGAAACCAAGGTCGTGACCCAGACCATTTCCGTTCCGTCACGAAAAAGGTCTCATTGGGCTTTGTCCCTCCAGGCCGGCTATGGCATAACCCTCCAGAACAACCGCATCACCACGCTCCCTTACATCGGTGCCGGAATCTCGTACAGCCTTATCGAGTGGTAAATCATAAATATTCCGCAAAACTCTTTGCGATTCCGGAAATGCTTGCTACCTTGCGAATATGGTAACAAAAGAACAGATGGATGCACTGAAGCAAAGGTTCATCAGTGCCAAGAGTAAAGAAGAAAGGCAGACCATTGATGAAGAAATCCACCGGATCTGCAATGAGGATCCGGCAACAGTCTCTGAAATAATGAAACAGCAACTTCAAGAGACACATCGTAAGGTCGATGAATTGATTGGAGTATGATTCAAAAATATATAAGCATATGGAAGAAGACAAAAAGGAGTTATTTGTCTGCCAATGCGGCGATGTTGACCACTCTCTTATTATGGAAGCGGATGACGAATGGGGTTCTGTATTCTGTTATGTTCATCTGGTAAGAGATGGATTCTTTAAAAGAATCTGGAATGCTGTCCGGTATATCTTTGGCCGACGAAGTCGATACGGAGATTTCGATGAGTTCATCTTTAATCCGGAAGACGCGGACAGACTTCAGGAGGTAGTGGACAAGTTGAAGAAGTACAGAGATGAAGGCAAGGATGAAGAGTATCGAAAGAAAATAGAGGAAAAGATAGACGCGGCCTTCAGGAAATAAAAGAGACGGAAATGAAAGCGAAGGTTTTTATCGCAAGAAGTTCAGATGGGACCTATAACGCTACAATGGAATACAGCAAGGCTATTCCGTTCGGGCTTTTGGGCCAGGGAAAAACATCCAAGGAAGCCATCGATGACTTTTACAACTCGTTTGAAGAGGCGAAGCGAATGCTTGCCGATGAGGACAAAGAGTGCCCGGAAATCAAGTTTGAATTTTACGATTAACACCAATCGTCCTTCGGGTCAGGCGAGTATTCATTATTGGTATTAATGCTCAGTATTTCATATAAATTACATTTTTTTTGTAATTTATTGTGAAATCGCTATATTTGCATTGTTATAATGAATTGATATGAAGATATTTTTTAAAGATGATGATTTGAACGAGTTCTGCTCCACCGGCAAATCGAAAAAGAATATCTACAAGAAATATGTCCGAGACAAGGCTTTTATGACCGCTCTGCAAGATGTTATTTCAGCGCTGGTCTTAGCGTCAAGCACAAAGACTCTACCATCCTTCCTTCATTATGAGAAACTTACTCATAACAGAAGCGGACAAAGTTCTGTCCGCATTATGAACGGCAGGGTCGAGCGTCTTATATTCACAGAGAATGCCGAGGGCATAGAGATTGTTTTGTTGGAACTAAATTCAGAGCATTATGGGAACAAGAAATGAGTTCATTCCATTCGCCGTTTCACATCCGGGGCGCTTGCTTGGACGTGAGCTGGAGGAGCGTGGAATAAAACAGAAGGACTTTGCCAAACAGATCGGAATGCAGGCGACGCATCTTAATTCCCTTATAAAAGGAAAGATGGACATAAGTGACAAGATTGCAGTCAAGCTTGAGGCCGCCTTAGGCATATCCGCCCTGGAATGGCTGAATATGCAGAATAAATATGCTTATTATTCTGCGAAAATCGAAGAGAGAGGAAAGGAAGAGGCAGAAGCCTTGCTTAAGGAGAATGCTATAGGCGTGACGTTGAATCTTAAGGCATTCTATTCCGCCTTTGGAATCATATCATCTTCCGCCTCACTGCGTATAAAGGAACTGTTTGCCATCGGAAACCCTGATGAGATATCCGGCCTTGAGGTAAATTGCGGTGGTTATTTTAAGAAAAGTGAGAAATGCCAGATCGATGATAAAAATATGCGTACTTGGCTTTTCATAGCTCAGTGCAAGGCTGTGCAGGCTGCTGTTCCCTTTGAATATGTAGACGGTAACGCCGAGAAGGCCGCTGAACGCATCTCTATTATGGCTAATGCCAACACGTTGACAGTTTCAGACATCAGGACAATACTGGAGGAGAACGGGATTGCTTACCTGCACGTTCCTAAGCTTGAAAAGACACCGATAGACGCCTATTCCACGAGGGTTGACGGAAAATATGTCATAGTTGCCACATATCGACATAATGATATGGACAAACTTGCGTTTGACGTGCTTCACGAGCTGGGCCATATTTCACTTCACCTAAAGAAAGACGGGCAGTCATACATATCCACGGAAGTCGGGGAAAAGGACGCGAAGGAGAGAGAAGCCGATGAGTTCGCCCGTGATTTTCTGATATCTCCGGATGTGTGGAAAAAAATAGAATCCGCTAGTGCGAGGTCGTTGAATCCCTACGTGGTTGTCAGCATCATAGCCAAGAAGGCTGTTGAGTATAACATAAGTCCATCGATTGCCGTGTCTAGATACAAGCACGACACAGATGACTTTGATCACAAGCGGTTCAGGTCTCCTAAGATAAGGGAATCTTGTTGATTAATAGGCCTTCGGGCCAAGCGAGTACTTTATTTTCTTTGACAGGCTGGCGGCATCCGGAATGGAGCCGCTTTCTTATGTAAATTCATTATCGATACGGAAAATGCCGTGAGGTCGGAGCGGCTTTTCTTGCGGAAGTTCCCCGATTGTTCTACAAAAATGGCTGAAATCCGTGTAATTGATTGTGTTTCAGTCTGCGTTTTTCAGTTTCCTAAACCTTAAATATAGGTTCGATTCCTATTGGGACTACAAAAGAGGCTCGCCACAAAGGCGGGTCTCTTTTGCGTTATTTGGAATATTTGATTATTCTGATTAATTTCGTAAGACGTTTGATTATTGATTATGCCGTCACAGATGCTGCCGTCATTGCTGCTTTACATCCTGGCTCTGGGGTACACTCCGGGGCCGTCTAACCTGTGCGCATTCCATTCCGGAATCCACTTCGGAAGGAAGCGTGCGATGCGGATCTGGTGGGGTTTTGTGATCGGATTCCTTTTCATAGACGTGACTTTGGTGCTGGTGGCGCATTTCCTTGGCGATGTGCTTGGGCCTTACGTCAAATGGCTGTCATACGCCGGAGCCCTATACATGGTCTGTCTTGCGGTGATGATCATCGTCAAATCCGGCCAGTCGAAGGAGGACATGGCGAAATCCTGCACGGTAAAGACGGGAATTGCCATCGAGATAACAAACGCCAAGGTCTGGATGTTCTGCCTGACGGCCCTTGGAACATTTGTCCTGCCATATTCAAGCTCATTCATCGAACTTGCGAAAGTCGGCGCCTTATTGACCCTTGCCGGTCCGGTGGCGAACCTGGTCTGGCTTGTGGCCGGCTCGGCGCTTGACAGCCTGACGGAAAAGTACGGCAGAATCATCGACATAGTCCTTGCCGCTGCGCTGGTTTTCAGCGCGGTCATGCTGATTTTCTGACGGATTGTACACGTCTATCTCCGAGGGAAACGGACGGTAAAGCACGCTCCCTTGAGGGAGAAAGACTTGGAGTAGAAGATCTCCCCGTTGCATTTCTCAAGAATATTCCTGCAGATGGACAGGCCCAGACCGGTGCCGTTGCTCTTTGTCGTGAAGTTCGGGGTGAAGAGTTTCGAGCGGTTTTCCTCACTGACTCCAGGGCCGTTGTCCTCGAAGACGATGTCGTAGAATCCATCCTTGGAGGACAGACGTAATGACACCACAATCCGACCTGTAAACGGCTCCAGCCCTTTTTCTTCCGCCTCCGTCTGAGCGTTCTCTATAGCCTGGACAGCATTGTTTATCAAGTTGACGAACACACGGGTAAGCTGTGGTTTCGGCCCCAGGACAGTGGCGTTGTCAAGTCCCATGTAGGAGAATCGGATGTTGTCCCTGCTGTCGAACAGGTCGATCTCTTCCTTCAGAAGGTTGTCCAGATTGATCTCCACCGGTTCCTCCGTGTAGAGTTTCGCGAAAGTGGAGAATTCATTCGCGGTGTCAGCCAGCAGGTCTATCTGCTTGAGAACCTCCACGGAAATCTCATCGAACCGGTCTGCCCATGCCGGATTCCCGTTCTTCTTCATTCTGATAAGCCTCTGGATCTGAAGCTTTATCGGGGTGAGAGGATTCTTGATCTCATGAGCGACCTGACGCGCCATGGTGGCCCACGCCTTATCCCTTTCCGCCTGGGTCAGTTTTCTGGTGGAGTTGTAAAGGTCGTGCACCATCAGGTTGTAGGCCCGGACAAGCCGCGCGACCTCGTCATCCCTCTCGTAAACGATATATTCAAGATTGTTGATGCTTGCCTCGTTCATCTTGCGTCCCATCTCGGACAGAGGCTTGAACATCTTGTCCACCGCCGTGGCCATGATGAACCTGGCCAGAAGGAGCAGAATCATGAACACGGTGATGACAGAGATGGAGTGCAGCACGGCCTCGGACTTGAAGTCGAAGCTCTCGTCTGTGAACGGCGAGCACATGATGGCGATCATACTGCCTTGCGCGTTGAACACCGGGGCGTAGAGGAAATATGTCCGTTTGTCTCCGATGCTCTCCTTTCCGATGTAGTATCTCTTGTTTTTGTATATGATGCTTTCAAACGCGTCCGGATTCATCCTTGAGCCGAGAAGCATCCTGTCGAACACTTCAGGGGTGGTGGAGCGGAATTCCTTGCCGCTTGTGGTGTAAAGGGTGATGTCGGACTTCATCGTGTTGCTGATGTCCTCCAGGATGACTGACGCCTCCTGCGCGCTGAAGTCGGTGAAATCCTGTACGTACCGGCATCTGGCCTGAAGCAGTGTCTGGAGTGAGTTGACCTTGTCGGCCATGGAGGATTTCAGGTTGGCGTTGTTCCTTCTATATACGAACAGCACGCTGACGGTAGCCAGCGCTATAAGCGTCATGACCAGTGCCATGAGCATCGCCGCGTTGATCCTGGACTTGTAATAGTTGCTCTCCCGTTGCCTTGGATGGATGCGGGTGAGTGTCAGGAGGGTAAGGCAGAAGTAGAATACCAGCGTCAGGAATAGGAAGGCGACGATGTAGGAGAAATCCTCGGTTTTGGGCCTTGAGACGATGATAAGGTTATTGTCGGAGATCTTGTTGACGAAATGTGTGTAACCGTTCATCCGAACCACACCGTCATCAGCCTCTTCGATCTCTTTCTCAAGCTCATCGTCCACTATGGTAGGATACGAGTAGTTTCCCTTGTAGGATGTCAGGGACTTGTTGGAATACTTCGCGTATGAGTACCTTGCCGGAATCAGCACGTCTCCAGGGGCGGAATAGCCAAGCAGGCGTGCGTAGCCTTTGTTCTCGCGGTTCGACTTGGGTGACACCCGCATGAGCATCATCGTGACCCCGCTGCCGGGGTTGTAGTAGGCGAAGCTGCCGGCATAGAGACTGTGGCCGCCGGAGTCCCTCATGTACCTGAATCTGGAATCCGCGGAAATCACCTTTCCGCGGCTGATCATCTCGGTGAAATATGCTATCGCACCCTTGTCCTTGACGTTCTCCGGGAAGAGCTCCACAATGATGTCGTAGTCCTGTGAGGCTCTTGGCATGTAGCTTTCTATGATTCTGTTCAGGATGATGCCGTTGCTGTTCTGTATGGCTGACAGAGTGGCGATCAGCTGGTCGGAAGCGATCTTGTCCTCCACCCGTCGCAGCTCAAGCTCAAGACTGATGTCTCTTTCCATGGACAGTCTGTTCGCCCACACATTGACCCTGTTCTGCTCTTTCCGGAATCCAAGTGTGCCTGCCATTATCACCATGTAGGCGGAGAAAATGACCGCTGTGACTGTCCTGCTTCCCGCTGAGAACAGATCATGCCTTATGCCGAGCAGGTGCTTGAGGGCTGGCATGAGCATCTGGGTCAGCAGCGGAATGGTCATTAAAAGCCCTGTCAGTGTCAGATAGACGAGAAAACTGAATATGTTCAGGTCGTTGAGCCGGTATAGCTCAAGCGAGATGTTGGAGTTCAGGATTATGCTCTTGAATATGATGTGGACAAAGGCTAGGACTCCTATGACCAGAAACGACACGCAGGTGGTATATGTCCATAGAGTGCCTTTGACGTGCCGGCTCTTGAGGATCCTTCTGAATATGTCGTTCCTGGTCACGAATGAACAGCTTACACAAAGCACTATGAGCATTGATGCTATCAACACCGCTCCAAGGGAATTGAACAGCTGCCCGTCCGCATAGACCGTAGGCGAGAAAAGCCTTGCGCTGTTCTTCATGTTCTCACCCCAGAGATAGGTGGCCACGATCACCGCGAGAAGCCCGGCCAAAACCATGAGAAGCCGTTTCATGCTTCTCTTTTCGGCCAGATGCAGGAGTGACGCGATGGTGAAGCAGGCGATGGCAAGCCAGATCATTGTCGAGTGGGTCGCCGCTGATTGGCCGGAGACCGGGCTCGACATGATTTTGAACACAGGCTTTCCGTCGAACGTAACTGCCGAGCCGCTGCTTTCCGACAGCGGGACGATGGTGTAGTTCCTGCCAAGACTGAGTTTTTGGTTCACCCCGTTTGGACTATCCTCGGACATCGAATCGACAATCTCAAGCCCGGCTATCACCTTCCTGCCCCCCAAGGTCTCCGCTTTCACAAGATACCATTTCTGGCCATAGTTGACGAATGACGGCTCGGAAGTGACTGCGGCGAGCGGTGAGTTTATGCTTTCTCCAGGCTTGGACAGCCTCGGGAAAACTATTCTGGAGGCTATGTTGTCGTTCCTGACCGGGAACTGGTTGCTCCATGACTGGAGAGTGTCGTCTATGTATCTGTAGATGACCATGTCGGACGGCACGTCATTGTGGCCGGCCCATACCCTGCGGTCGGCCGTGAGGGCCGATCCGATATATTCATCCAGAATGTGCAACCTTTTGCTGACGGCTCTGCTGACCTTGACGGCTTCCCTTTCCGTGTTGCCCGGAAGCTTGCTGACAGACAGCGAGAACACGAGAAGGATCACGGCGAACGCCAGGAATCCTCCCGCCAGGAAATTCTTTATGCCAAACCTCTTTATGCTCATTCGTGATGGTATGGTTCTCCTTTTATTATAGTGAACGCCCTGTAAAGCTGTTCAGTGAATATGGTCCTGACCATCTGGTGCGAGAAAGTCATCCTCGACAAGGAGATCTTTCCGTCGCATCTGTCATAGACCGCGTCAGAGAAGCCGTAGGCGCCGCCGATCACAAATACAATATCTTTGCCACCGCCGAGCGTCATCTTCCTTATTTCTTCCGCGAATTCGATGGAACGGTACTCTTTCCCATGCTCGTCCAGCAGTATGACCTTGTCGGATGGTTTTATGTTCTTGAGTATCAGTTCACCCTCTTTCCACTTGATCTGCGCTTTCGACAGCGCCGAGGTGTTCTTCAGCTCCGGGATCTCGCAGACCGTGAACGGCACATAATGCGACAGTCTGGAAGAATATGTCTCCAGACCTTTCCGTACCCAATCTATGTCGGTCTTCCCGACTGTCAACAAGGAAATCTTCATCTGATGATAACTTTGGTGGTGTTCCTCTAACCTATTCTTTACAAAAATAATGAAGATGTCTTGATTATTCAAATATTCCAAAATGTTTTAATGACGTGGCTCGGAATTTGTAACAGACGATTCCGCTATGAAGGTCTTTGCTAAGATATTCACGGCCTTGACCGTGATGCTGTCCTTGTTCAGCGGCACTGCCGTCGCTGACAGTTATGACGTGTTTGTGCCGATAGCGAAGTATCTGGGCAACGGTGACGCCGAGAGGCTGTCCGCCTGGTTCGATGACAATCTTGAGATAACGATCATGTCCACCACCAACGATTCCAGCAAGAATCAGGCGAAGCAGATTCTCAAGGCCTTCTTTGACAATCACACGCCGCGCTCGTTCGAGATCCGTCACACGGCATCGCGGTCCAATTCCAAGTACGCCTTGGGCTTCCTGAACGCCGGCGGTGAAGTTTTCGAAGTCACGATTTTTGTCAGCGACTGCGGGGGGCGGTACAAGATCCAGCAGTTGAAGATTGACAGAATCCGATGATTCCGGCTTTGGGAAATTTAATAATGACAACCAGTTTAAGACACATACTTAGAACTTTATCTGTAACCATCATCCTGACGATCCTTTCCATCCCCCTGGCCAGCGCCCAGGCTACAAAGGTGAAAGGGCGTGTCGTGGACGCGTCCACCGGTGAAGGAATCCCTTTCGCCGGAATATATTTCCTGAACTCGACGGTCGGGGTCTCCGCGGATCTGGACGGCTATTACTTTCTGGAGACCAGGGACACACTGACCATGCTGTCTGCATCGATACTCGGCTACGAAGAGCAGGTCGCGAGGGTGAATCCACATAGGTTCAATGAAATCAACTTCTCCCTGAAACCGGTTGTGGATGAGCTCAATGCCGCTGTCGTGAAGCCTGACGACCGTTATATGCGCTCGATTCTGAGAAAGATTGACGAGGCGAAATCCAGGAACAATCCGGAGAGGCGCCAGCTTTACAGCTGCGATGTATATACCAAGATGGAATTGGACATCACGAATCCGGAGAGCCGGATGATAAGCGGTTTCCTGCCTAAGGAGTTCAAGTTCGTCTATGACTATATGGACACCTCCGTAGTGTCCGGTATGCCTTTCCTTCCGGTCTTGATCTCAGAGACAACATCAAAGTACTACCACCGTAAGGATCCTCCTTCCAACAGGGAGATCATCAAGGCCACCAGGATCTCCGGGGTTGACAAGGATCCGGTCCTTGCCCAGTTCACAGGGAATATGTATGTGAAGACCAACTTCTACGACAATTACATCAACATATTCCAGGTGGAGATCCCGTCGCCGCTTTCTTCCTCCGGAATGACCTACTACAACTATTATTTGGTTGACAGTCTTCAGGTCGAGGGGCGCAAGACCTACAAGATCCGTTTCCATCCTTCCCAATGGGTGTCCTCTCCGACCTTCGACGGCGAGATGTCCATCGACGCTGAGGAATATGCTCTCCGGGACATCCATGTAAGACTCAAGAAAGGTTCCAATGTGAATTGGGTCAGGGATATGACCATAGATGTCGTGAACTCCAGGCTTGCGGATTCGACTTGGTTCTACAAGCAGGACAGGATGTATGTGGATTTCTCGCCGACGATGCGGGACTCCTCGAAGATCGTCACGTTCCTCGGCAACCGGCAGATTGACTACTCCAATCCGGACTTCGTAACGACTTTCAAAGAGGACAAGGATGACATCAGCGCTCAGGTCAAGGCCGGGAAGGAAGTTATGAACAATGACGAGGAATATTGGCAGAGCGTGCGTCCGTTCCCGTTGAGCGAGAAGGAGCGGGGAATCTACAACATGGTGGATTCCATCAAGAATGTCCCGCTCTACAAGGATGTCTATGCCATAGCTGAGATGCTGGTCAACGGCTTCCTCAACACGAAATATGTCGGTTTCGGCCCGTATTCCTCCTTGTACAGCTTCAATGAGTTGGAGGGCGGAAGAATCCAGCTCGGAGCCCGTACCACCAAGGATTTCAGCCGCAAGGTCAGGTTCATGGGATATGCCGCCTACGGTTTCAAGGACAAGACGTTCAAGGGTGGCGGAACGTTCGAGTACATGTTCAACAACCAGCCGACCAGCAAACTGACACTCTCGTACAAGCATGACGCGATGCAGTTGGGCAAAGGTCCTTCGGTCTATGGCAGCGGAAGTCTTATGTCATCGGTTCTCGCCAAGGCCAACAGCCAGAAAATGAGCATGGTGAATGATTACGCCCTTTCCTGGCAAAAAGAATGGTCGCAGAATTTCAACATGATCTTCTCGTTGGAGAGCAGGAGGATATTCTCCAATCCGTTCGTGCCGATGGTTTCCCGCGACGGGAACATATTCAATTCGGTCGGGTACAACCAGGCGCATGTCCAGCTCCGTTTCTCGAAGGACGAGATCGTCACCAGAGGGGTGTTCGACAAACACTACATATACTCGAAGTACCCTGTCGTGACGCTTGACCTCATCGGATCGACCAAGGGAATAGGGAAGAATGAATATTCCTACTTCAGGCCGGAGCTGTCGATCCAGTACACACTGCCGATTCCTCCCCTGGGATTGTCAAAGTTCAATCTGAGCTCAGGCACGATTGTAGGAAAGGTGCCCTATCCCATGCTCAAGATCCACGAGGGCAACGGAACCTACACGTTCTCGCGGCATGCCTTCAACTGCATGAACTACTATGAGTTCGCCTCCGACCTTTGGACCACCTTCTTCTGGGAGCATAATTTCAAAGGGTTCTTTCTTGGCAAGATTCCATTGCTGAAAAGGCTTCAGTGGAGGGAAGTGGCGTCGCTGAGAGCGGCTTACGGTACGGTAAGGAGGCAGAACAACGGAATCATCGGGGATGATAAATCCGGCGCTGTGATGTTGTTCCCTGAGAAGATGGGCAAACTGAACCGCCCCTACATCGAGATGGGAGCGGGAATCACGAACATATTCAGAATCCTGAGAATCGACGCTTTCTGGAGGATGACCCACCGCTACGAGGTGAAGGACGGGGTGAAGGTTCCGCATGACAACCGCTTCGTGGTCACCTTCGGTCTGGAGTTCAAGTTCTAAAATCAAATCGAATTCCATATCTTTGCAGATTATGTCCAGAAAATTGACAATATTACTGCTGACAGTCCTTTCGTCAGCTTTGCTTAGCGTTCCGTTCCTGGTTCCGGGGACTGGTTGGTTGTCGTTGATCGCTTTTGTGCCTCTGCTGTGGGCCGAGGACATCGCCACGGGAGACGAGATGAAAGGGTTCTGCTGGTGGCACTACCTGTGCTTCGTCCTGTGGAACGCCGCCACGACCTTCTGGGTCTGCAACGCGACTGTGGGTGGAGGAATATTCGCCATCCTTGCCAACGCCTTCCAGATGTCGTTCATCTTCGGGCTGTTCCGTTGGAGCAGGAAATGGCTAAGCGGGGCGCTACCTTACATATTCTTAGCTTTCGCATGGATCGCGTGGGAACGGTGGTACCTCACCGACGCGCAGATCAGTTGGCCTTGGCTCGTGCTTGGCAACGCCTTCGCGCGCACGACAGGGTGGATCCAGTGGTATGAATATACCGGGACGCTCGGCGGCTCGCTTCTTGTCTGGGCGGCGAACCTCAGTGTGTTCGGCATTTTGGAATCTCTCGCAAGCGGACGTTGGATGACATTCAATCTCAAGGCTAAGTCCGCGGCCTTGCTGGGAACCTTGGCGTTGTTTGTAGCCCCTCCTATCGTGTCTTTGTTCCTGAAGCCGGAACCTTGTGACGAGACCCTTGACGTTGTCATCGCGCAGCCGAACATCGACCCGTACAACAAGTTCGGAGGAATGACACAGGAGGAACAGAATGAGTTGCTGATCAGCCAGTTTGAGAATATCCCGGACAGCGTTCCCGTGCTGTTGGTCGCTCCGGAGACCTTTACCGACGATGTGGTGACGAACTCGCTTTCCTCCAGCGCTACCGTGCAGAGATTCACCTCGTTCCTTGCCGAACATCCGAACGCCGACCTGCTTGTGGGAGCGTCTTCGAGGACATATCTGAAAAGGGCGCTCAAGCCATCCTACACGGCCCGTCCTGCCGGCAGCGGAGTCTGGATGGAGTCGCACAACTCCGCCTTGATGCTCGACGCCTTCAGTTATCCGGAGATATTCCATAAAAGCAAGCTTGTCGTGGCGGTCGAGATGACACCTTATCCGGCGTTCTTCTGCAAGATCGATGACTGGCTTGGCGGTGTGATGGGGCGTTGTGTCGGCCAGAAAGAGACCGGGCCGCTGCATTTCAATGAATATTCCTACGCTACCGAATCGAAAGATACCATGGCCGCTTCGGAACATCTTGAGAGTAGGTCAATGCCAGATAGTGATGTTCCTGCTCAGCATGTCTCTGTGACAGAGACAATTCCTGTGGGCTGCGCTATCTGTTACGAGTCTGTCTATGGGGAATATTGCACCCGGTACGTCCGCAACGGGGCCCGTCTTCTGACCGTGATCACCAACGATGCTTGGTGGGGCGATACCCCCGGCTATAAACAGCATCTGTCATATTCATGCCTGCGTGCCATTGAGACCCGTCGTTGGATCGCCCGCAGCGCCAACACCGGCATCTCCGCTATCATTGATCCGTCCGGAAAAATCGTCTCTCAAACGTCCTGGTGGCAGCCGGAGACATTGAGCGGCAAGGTAGGGCTAAGCGATGAGAAGACTTTCTTTGTCATCCACGGTGACTTCATCGGCCGCCTATCCACACTCATGGCCGTCCTCATCCTCCTCGCGACCCTCGTCCGCCGTTTCGCCAGACAGAGAATATAATGTTGCGGCTATTCTTGCATTATTCAGCGCATTATACAGCACGAAAAAAGGGGACTAAAGCCTGTCCCCTTTCTCATCATAAAGTTCATTCTGCAGAACGGTGTAGTCGGTCACCTCGACAAGGTTGATCCGACATTTGTACTTCTTCTTCCATTTCCCGAGGAAGGATTTGTCTGACAGCATCGTGGTGCCACGTTTCAGATATGCGCCAAGAATCGGGCTGACCTTCAGGGTAAGGTCTGTCTTTCCGTGTTCCACGCAATAGGCGATGTTCCGCTCGATCTGCTCGTCGATGACCGCGCTTGAGGAAATCTTGCCGGTGCCGTGGCACACAGGGCAGACCTCGGCGGTGTTGATCTCGGTCACCGGACGGATTCTCTGCCTGGTGATCTGCATCAGACCGAACTTGGTGAGAGGCAGCACGTTGTGCTTGGCTCTGTCACTTTCCATGAGTGATTGCATGTACTTGTGCAGTTCGTTGCGGTGCTCACCGGAATCCATGTCGATGAAATCCACGATCACGATTCCTCCCATATCCCTGAGCCTGAGTTGCCGTGCGATCTCCTCGGCAGCGATCTTGTTGACCTCGAAGGTGTTCTCCTCCTGGTTGTCGGTCTTGGAGCGGATGCCGCTGTTCACATCGATCACGTTGAGGGCCTCGGTCGTCTCGATGACCAGATAGGCTCCCTGCTTCATCGGCACCACCTTGCCGAATGAGCTCTTGATCTGCCTTGTGACCTCGAAGTGGTCGAAGATCGGATCCTTCCCGTTGTACAGCTTCACAATCTTTTCCTGATCCGGAGAGATCAAGGAAATATATTTCTTTATATCCTCGTAAACCGCCTCGTTGTTGACATGGATGTTCGAGAACGAATCGTTCAGGAGATCTCTGAGGATGGTGGTGGTCTTGCTGTACTCGGTGAAGAGCAGCTGGATGCCCTTTGACTTGGCCACTTTCTTCCAGGAAGACTCCCATTTCTCAATAAGAGACTTCAACTCGGCCACGAGGACCGCGGCGTTCTTGCCTTCGGCCGCCGTGCGGATGATGGCTCCGTAGTTCTTAGGGAGAATGCTTCTGACAAGAGTCTCAAGCCTTCTTTTCTCTTCCTTTGAGGAAATTTTTTGGGAAATGCTCACCTTCTCGGCGAAGGGAATCAGTACAATGTTACGTCCTGCCAATGAAATTTCCGCGGTCAGTCGTGACCCTTTCGTGGAGATCGGTTCCTTGACGATCTGCACTATCATCATCTGTCCTGGCTTCAGCACGTTCTCGATGCGGCCCTCCTTCTCAAGGATCGGTCCGATGGGAATGCCCGAGTAAAGTTCTCCGAGATCCGTGTTCGGGTTGCTCTTGCGCACAAACTCATCGAACGATGTGAAGTAAAGTCCCAGATCCAGATAATGAACGAATGCTTCCTTCTTGTCTCCGATGTCCACAAAGGCGGCATTGAGCGCAGGAAGAATCTTCTTCACTTTTCCCAGGTAAACATCCCCGACGGAAAAACTGTGCCCTTTGCTGGACTCTTTGTTGAGCTCAATCAGCCGATGGTTTTCCATCAGCGCGATGTGAACTTCTGTCGATGTGACATCGACAATCAAATCTTTCTCAGATTTTTCTGACTCCATAAGGAAATAACAATGGTGACAAAAATAATCCGGCGTCTTGCCGACTTATTTCTTTAACGATAATAAAAAAGGCTGTCCGGCACTTCCGGTCAGCCTTTTTCTTCTAGCAGACTGCTAAAATGGCAGGCACAGAAGCGTATTACTTCTTCTTGTGTCTGTTCTTGCGCAAGCGTTTTTTACGCTTGTGCGTCGACATCTTATGTCTCTTTCTCTTTTTTCCGCTTGGCATAATAAAAGAAGTTTAAAAATTATTTTTCCTCCTTGACTGCGTTCACGAAGATCTTCGCTGGCTTGAAGGCCGGGATGTCGTGTGCAGGGATGGTCATAGTTGTCTTCTTGGTGATGTTTCTGGCTGCCTTCTTCGCTCTGTGCTTAACAATGAAGCTGCCGAATCCGCGGAGGTACACAGGCTCTTTCCTGATGATGGAACCCTTTACGGTGTCCATGAAAGCCTCGATAACGGACTGAACTGCGATTTTCTCGATTCCGGTTGACTTTGCAACCTCATTCACGATTTCTGCCTTTGTCATAATCTATAAATTATTTATTTGATTTACCATAATAATCCCCAAAGTTCGTTTGAGGATGCAAAAATAGACTTATTTTTTTAATATTCAAAATCATATACATAAATTATTATCCATATTTTTTTGGCACGGTGATTGACCATATTCCAGAATGCGTCTTGGACTTCCGGATTTCTGACAAAATGTCAGAGGAAATCCGTGACGTTTTTAGATGAACATTATGAACACAGAGAACAATAAGGACATTTTCTTCCCGGCGGGGACCGCGGAAGTGAACATAATCCCTGTGATGCAGGGAGAAGAGCAAATGAAGGTCGAGTCTGGTGACCTTCCTGACACTTTGCCCATTCTGGCTTTGAGGAACGCGGTGCTGTTCCCAGGAATGGTCTATCCTGTCACCATAGGACGCCAGAAGTCAATCACTTTGATCAAGGAGGCGGAAAAGCGTGACTCTTTCATCGGAGCCGTCCCGCAGGTGGATGTCACAGTGGAGGACCCTACCGAAAAGGATCTTTATGAATATGGTACAGTGAGCCGTGTCATGAAAGTCCTTGAGATGCCTGACGGCACGATCACGGCCATCATTCAGGGAATCAAACGCTTACGTATGGACGTAGTTCTGTCTTACGAACCGTATATCACCGCTAGGGTCAAGTACATAGAGGACATCATCCCGGAGAACGACAACAGCACCAAGATGATCGCCGAATCCCTGAAGGAGAAGGCCGCGGTCATCATAAAGTCCTCGTCTTTCGCTCCGAAAGAGGCGGTAGGCGCGCTCAAATCCATCGACAACTACGCTTTCCTCGTGAACTTCATCGCCACCACGGTCGAGATCGAGAACTTCATGGAGAAGGTCCAGCTGCTCGGGATCGACGACATCACCGTCAGGGCTATGAAGCTTCTGCAAGTGCTTGACACCCAGATCCAGCTGTTGAAGATCAAGCAGGAGATCAACCAGAAGGTCAAGAGCGACATCGACCAGCAGCAGAGGGAATATTACCTTAACAATCAGCTCCGTACCATCCAGGAGGAGCTTGGAATGGACGAGGAGGAAGAGTTCGAGAAGTTCCGCGCCAAGGCCAAGACGAAGAAGTGGCCGGAGGCGGTCGGAAAGCAGTTCGAGAAGGAGCTTGCCAAGCTTGAGAAGTACAATCCATCCTCTCCGGACTACAGCATCCAGTACAACTACATCGAGTTCCTGCTCGATCTGCCTTGGGGCGAGATGTCAAAGGACAACCTCGACCTGAAGCACGCCCAGAAGGTCCTGGACAGCGACCACTACGGCCTTGACACAGTGAAGGAAAGGATCATTGAATATCTTGCCGTCCTCAAGCTGAAAGGGAATATGAAGTCCCCGATCCTGTGTCTCTACGGGCCTCCGGGAGTCGGTAAGACCAGCCTCGGCAAATCCATAGCAAAGGCTCTGGGCAGGAAATATGTCAGGATCGCCCTCGGTGGTATGCACGACGAGGCGGAGCTGCGTGGTCACAGGAAAACCTATGTCGGTGCCCTTCCGGGACGTATCCTTAACGGAATCGACAAGGCCGGCACATCCAACCCGGTAATCGTTCTGGATGAGATCGACAAGGTCGGCAACGACTACAAGGGCGACCCGTCCTCGGCCCTTCTGGAAGTGCTTGACCCGGAACAGAACGTGGAGTTTCACGACAACTATCTGGACATCGACTACGACCTGTCCAATGTCCTGTTCATCACCACGGCGAACAACATCTCCACGATCCAGTCAGCCCTGCTTGACAGGATGGAGCTGATCAACGTCACAGGCTACCTGGCCGAGGAAAAGATGGAGATCGCGAAACGTTACCTTGTGCCTAAGCAGCTGGAAGAGCACGGAATAGGCAAGAAGGAACTCCGCATCGACAAGGCCGCGCTGGAGAAGATCATCGATGAATATACCCACGAGTCCGGTGTTCGTGGCCTTGAGAAGCAGATAGCCAAGATCGCCCGTGTGACGGCCAAGAAGATCGCTCTCGGCGAGAGTTATCCGACTGTCATCAAGAAGGAGCACCTTAAGGAATATCTCGGACTGCCGACCAATTTCCATGACCTTCAGAAAGGCAATGAGGCTCCTGGAGTCGTCACAGGCTTGGCCTGGACGCAGATGGGAGGCGAGATCCTGTTCGTGGAGAGTTCGGTGAGCGGCGGCAAGGGCGTGATGACGATGACCGGTAACCTGGGCGATGTGATGAAGGAGTCCGCCACGATTGCCTACCAGTACATCAAGGCCCATCCTCAGCTTGCCAAAATGACATCCGAGGAATTCGGGGCGAAGGACATCCACGTCCACGTACCTGAGGGCGCTGTGCCTAAGGACGGTCCGTCAGCCGGTATAACTATGGTCAGCTCAATGGTTTCCGCCCTGCGTGGCGAGGCCGTGAAGGCTGGAATCGCGATGACCGGCGAGATGACGCTCAGAGGCCGTGTGCTTCCGGTCGGCGGCATCAAGGAGAAGATCCTTGCCGCGAAACGTGCCGGAGTGACCGAGATCGTGATCTCCGAGGACAACCGCAAGGATGTCGAGGACATCAAGCCGATTTATGTCGAAGGCCTGTCGTTCCACTATGTCAAGAACATTGACGACGTGATTTCGTACATATTCAAAGATTAATTTCTATCTTAGCGGTCGTTATGGACGTAAGGATAGAACAAAGTTGGAAAAAAGCGCTGCAAGGTGAGTTCGAGAAACCCTACTTTGCCGCGCTTGCGCGTTATCTGCACGGTGAGAAGGCACATGGAAAGGTGATCTTTCCTCCGGGACCGGAGATATTCAAGGCATTCGAGCTGACTCCTGTCGATCAGGTCAAGGTCGTGATTCTGGGGCAGGATCCCTACCACGGCTACGGCCAGGCGATGGGGCTGAGCTTCTCGGTGCCGGACAACGTACCCGCTCCGCCGTCCCTCAAGAACATATTCAAGGAGATTGAGGATGACCTCGGGATCAGGATGAGCGGCCGTCCGAACCTTGAGAACTGGGCGCGTCAAGGGGTACTTCTTCTGAACTCGATCCTGACTGTACGTTCAGGTGAGGCGGCTTCGCACAGCGGGATAGGCTGGCAGCAGTTTACCGATGCCGTTATCCGTTATATCTCTGATAATTGCAACGGAGTCGTATTCCTCCTGTGGGGCAATTACGCCAGAAGCAAGAAGGAACTCATCGACACCTCACGGCACTATGTGCTGGAGGCGGCGCATCCGTCTCCTTTGGCACGCGGAGCCTTTTTCGGGTGCCGCCATTTCTCCAGGACGAACGAGATCCTTGCCAGTGAGGGCAAGACTCCGATAAACTGGCAACTGTGACGGACTGCCGACGGCGGTCACGGTTTGGAAAGCGGCGGGATTGGCCGCGGATTTGACAAGTTTGTTAACGACTACTTATTTTAGTGCAAATGAATCGCATAGCATTGTTCCCGGGGTCCTTCGACCCGTTCACGTCAGGCCATCTGAATATCCTGACAAGGGCCTTGACCATCTTCGACGAGGTTATCGTGGCCGTGGGAATCAATCAGGACAAGCGCGGCTTCTTCACGATGGAGCAGCGCGAGGACATCATCCGTCAGGCGACCCGTGGAATGGAAGGGGTCCGGATCATTCACTATGAGGGACTTACCATCGACATCTGCCGTGAGCTCGGAGTCCGCCACATTGTCAGGGGAGTCAGGAATATGACAGACTTCGACAACGAGCAGGCGATCGCTGACGCGAACCGTCATCTGGCTCCCGAAGTGGACACCATCATCATCCCTACCGCTCAAGGCTATTCGCACATCTCCTCATCCGCCGTTCGTGACGTTGTACGCCACCACGGCGATCTGTCGCAGTTCATCCCTAAGGGAGTCTCGTTGCCGGAGGTAAGATGAGAGGAGCCGCGGGAATATTCATTGGCCTCGTCCTGTGGCTTTTGCCGTCCTTCGGCTGCCTGGGACAGATCGACTCCACGCGCCTGAGGGAGTTGGACGGGCGGCTGGAGGAATATTTCCGCACCCTTGAGCCAGAGAGGATCGAGGTGAAGAACCGGGAATGCGACCTTCTGATTGATTCGGCCAAGGATTCGCTTCTGCGCCGCCACATCGCCCTGAAGATCTACGACCACTATCTGATGTCCCTGGTGATGGGCGACGAGGCCGTGGCCATCCACTTGACGGACACCTGGTTCGCCCCGGGTTTGATCGACATGGGAGGGGACAACGTGCTTCTGGAGGCCAAGATCTTCGCCGACTTCAACCGTCAGTCGCTTTTGGGGATGAAGGCACCTCCAGCCAAATTGGAAACTCCTGATGGAGAGGTTGTTGAGATCGGCGGGCCGTCGAGCCGCTACCGTGTGCTTTTCTTCTACGACACGGATTGCGCCAAGTGCAGGCTGGAGACGGTCATGCTGCGTTCCAAGCTTAATTCGAAGAACTGGCCGATAGATGTCTATGCCGTCTACACCGGTGTGTCGGCGGAGAGTTGGAAGGAATGGCGCGAGACCAAATTCACTGTCAGGGCCAGTCAGACGAGGGTCATCCATCTTTGGGATCCCGAGATCAAGTCCGACTACCAGATGAAATACGGTGTACTGCAGACCCCCCGGATGTTTCTTGTGGATCGTTCAGGCACCATAATAGGCAGGGGAATGGACACCGGCGCCCTGGACCGGCTTCTAGGCATAGTCCTCTCCCGCGAGGATTATGAATATGGCGGCTCCGCCTCCGCCGTCTTGATGGACAAGCTCTTCATGTCGTATGAGGATTCCGCCCGGTCGGTGCCCTTGTCGGAGCGTCCGTCTGCGGATCGTATCCTCTCCATCGCCAAAACTCTGGAAGACCGTACCTTAGCCCAAGGAGACACCATATTCTTCAAGCACCTCGAAGGCGATCTTCTCTACTGGCTTACCTCTCGCCGCGATGAACTCAGCAAGGAAGGCGCCCTCCCTTTCATCAATGAATATATCCTCTCCCGTCCCGGAATCTGGAACACGCAAGACGACACCCTCAAGGTCGTAGGCCTTGCCCGTATGATGAAAGACCTCCTTTCCCGCACCCCCGTCGGCTCGAAACTCCCGAAGGCAAAGGACCTCATTCCCAAGAGTTCTTCGGCTGAATCTCAGTCAGACACCACCGTCTGGCCGGACCGTATTCAGGAACAGGATGAAGTTAACAACTGTAACCAAGCGTCCGATCGTTCTCTGGAACAGGTCGACGTAAGCGATAAGGCACACGGTGACCATACCTTAATCCAACCTCTGAATGATGCCAACGCCCTTTTCCTCCGTGACTGGACGAGGAAATGGAACCGCCTGCGCAGAAAAGGCGGCTACATAGTCTTCCACACCGAAGGCTGCCCGGTCTGCAAGGCCGAACTCTCCGCCGCCGACTCCCTTGGCCTGAGAACCCTGGACGTGAACGTAGATGAGATTATGGTCACCAATCCCGCCCTCGCCAAGTCCCTCCTCGACACTTTCGACCTCTCCTCAATGCCATTGATCCTTCAGGTAGGCCGTCACGGCATCATCCTCCGCCGCTATCTCTCCTTCATTCAAGACAAAGGTTCCCCTAATCTGTAACGGATTTATAATGAATGTATTCGTGAATCCTGCCCTCTAAAAATGACTGCCAGGATATTCTAAAACAATAAATGTCAATAAGTGGCGCTCCACTCATTGATACATAGCGATTTATGAATTTCCGCCGGGACTGTCGCAAGTTCACGGAAAATATCTGGCTCCAACTAATTATAGAGCCTTGTAACCAAGATATGCATTCTGTGCTTGCGTCTAATAATTGATATTACTATAACTATCAAGCCTGAAATGCATAATCCCGATAATTAATTTGTCGCCGCTGCTTTGATCTCCTTTCCACGTCCCTGTTTTCGCGTCCCTGTTTTCGCGTCCCTGCTCCGGCGGGGAATGATGGACATTCACCCGGATAGGGCGCGAAGCGTAAGTCCGTCATTCCCGCCGGAGCAGGGACGCCTAAATCCGAAATCTAACCGATAACTTTACGCAGCACCCGAGTCAGCTGATCTGAGCACGAGGTCCCGCGCCCGTGGCAATTGACTCCCGACAGGATCTCGACCGCCTTGCCGGCCTCCATCCCCTCCAGAAGCCTCCCGATCGCCTGAAGGTTCCCGTCACAACCTTTGATGTACCTTAAATTGTGGATCTTCCCCTCGATAAGGTCAAAGTCAATCTGAGCCGAGCACACGATCGCGCTCGGAACCGCCGTGATGTGCCTGACACCATCGGTCGTTTTGTCAGACAGGATTTTGAAATCGTCACCTATAGTCATTGTAGTAATTGTTAAACGTTTAAACAAACAAAAATATAAATTTTTTGTGAAAAATAGCGTAACTTTGCACGGCATTTGAAGAGAACCAATGCCGGAAAAACGGATAATTAATTTCTAAATTCATAGAATTATGGTATCATACAAAGATCTTGGCCTGGTCAACACCAGAGAGATGTTCGCAAAGGCCGTGAAGGGTGGCTACGCTATCCCTGCCTTCAACTTCAACAATATGGAGCAGCTTCAGGCTATCATCCAGGCTTCAGCCGAGGAGAAGTCACCGGTTATCCTTCAGGTTTCCAAGGGAGCCCGCAACTACGCTAACCAGACCCTTCTCCGTTATATGGCCGAAGGCGCTGTTCAGTATGCCAAGGAACTCGGTTGGGAGCATCCTCAGATCGTTCTTCACCTTGACCACGGCGACAGCTTCGAGCTTTGCAAGAGCTGCGTTGACATGGGATTCTCTTCAGTGATGATCGACGGTTCCGCCCTTCCTTACGAGGAGAACATCGCCCTCACCAAGAAGGTTGTTGAGTACGCTCACAAGTATGACGTCACCGTTGAGGCCGAGCTTGGCGTTCTCGCCGGCGTTGAGGATGAGGTTGCCGCTGAGGAGTCTCACTACACAAAGCCAGAGGAGGTCATCGACTTCGCTACCCGCACAGGCTGCGACTCACTCGCCATCTCCATCGGTACCTCTCACGGTGCCTACAAGTTCAAGCCGGAGCAGTGCACAAGAGACCCTAAGACAGGCCGTCTCGTTCCACCTCCACTCGCTTTCGACGTTCTCCACGAGATCGAGAAGAAGCTCCCTGGATTCCCTATCGTACTCCACGGATCATCTTCAGTTCCTCAGGAATATGTCGATATCATCAACCAGTACGGTGGCAAGCTTCCTGACGCTGTAGGTATCCCTGAGGAGCAGCTTCGTGAGGCCGCCAAGAGCGCTGTCTGCAAGATCAACATCGACTCTGACTCCCGTCTCGCCATGACCGCCGCTGTCCGCAAGGTCTTCGCCGAGAAGCCAAGTGAGTTCGACCCAAGAAAGTACCTCGGACCAGCCCGCGACGAGATGAAGAAGCTCTATGAGCACAAGATCGTTGACGTTCTTGGTTCAAACGGCAAGGCTGAGTAATTTGTTTGTGGAGCGTAAGCTCTTGACAATCAGTTAGAAATATGATTCCCTCTGGTCGATGTCGACTGGAGGGAATTTGTTATATATTCATTTATAGTTATTTACTTATCACGGTGGAGCTGTGGTGGGTCACTTCGACAGGCTCAGTGACCGGAGCGACCGAAATTCGGTTCTCGAAACCGTCGGGACGCCCATAATCGGCTCAGTGGGCAAAAAAAGGTGAGACAAAAAGGTTTGGGATTATCATTTTTATGCTTAATTTTGCCGGAAATTTGAACCACATAATTGAGTATGCGTATCAAAAAGACGCCGATTGCGGTGATTTTGTTGCTTTTTGTAAGTCTGACTGCGGGAGCGCAGGACGGTAACTTGGTGAATATCGGGCTTCAGGCCAGGGTGGATTACCAGCGGGAGTACCTGGGCGGGGATGCCGTCAAGGGCAACAGCGGCTTCAAGGGCAAGAATGTCAGCATTCTGATAAACGGAGAGTTCAACGAACATTTCTCCTACAACTACCGGCAGCGGCTCTACCGCGGCCACGGCAGTGAAAGTTTCTTCAACGCCACGGACTTCCTTTACCTCACTTATAGGCCGGACGAGCGTTGGAGCTTCTCCGGCGGCAAGCAGATTGTCGAGATCGGAGGGTATGAATATGACATCGCTCCTATCGACATCTACTTCTTTTCCGAATATTGCAGCAACATCTCCTGCTACCAGATGGGAGTCAACGCGGGATATTCATTTGGCGGAGGAACTGACCTGCTGCGGTTCCAGCTCTGCCAGAGTCCATTCCGGCGGGAGAACAGTGACCTGTATGCCTACAACCTGATGTGGAACGGCTCCCATGGCTGTTTTGATTCCATCTGGTCACTGAATATGATTGAATATCTTCCCGGAAAGTTCATCAACTATCTCGCCCTCGGCAACCATTTCTCTTTAGGGAAGTTAACTGTGTTCGCAGACTTTATGAACCGGTCGCTCGTGGACAAGATGTCGTTCCTGAGGGACTTCACGCTCATCGGTAAGGTGGCATATTCATTCAATGACAAGTTGAATGTCTTTGGAAAGGCGAGCTTTGACCATAACGATCTTGACAGGGAAGGGGATTGGTGTGTCATGCCGGGCACATCGATGGGAAGAGTCGGCTGCGGTGTGGAATATTTCCCGCTTGCTGACAAGAGCATCCGCATCCACGCCACATTCTGCCACTCATTCGGGGACAACGGCAACCCTGCCGGTGTCTTGCTTGACAACCAACAGATCGCCAGCGTCGGCCTCACATGGCGGATGAGTCTGCTCAAACGATAGTTTCTGAATATTCCGCCTCTAAAGCGTTAACAAGCCTGTTATGAATAAGACCAAGAAAAAGTCTTCGAGCCCCGCCCTGAACGGGGTGATCTGCCTTGTCATCGTCATCGGTTTCTTTGCCTATCTGGGCATCTCGATGGGCATGGCCAACATGCTCAACACCGTGATGAAAACCGCACATGATCTTTTGATCAACACCGTGTTCTACCTGATGTCCATCTGTGTGCTGATGGGAGCGCTCAGCCGCCTGTTCGCCGAGTTCGGGGTGGTATCCATTCTGGAGAAACTGCTCCGACCGCTGATGAAGCCGCTGTTCAACCTTCCGGGAGTCGCCTCGCTGGGTGCCGTGATGACATTCCTGTCGGACAACCCGGCGATCATCTCGCTGTCAAAGGACAAGAGATTCAGCAAATATTTCAAGAAGTACCAGCTGATTTCCCTGACCAATTTCGGAACGGCGTTCGGTATGGGACTCATCGTGATCGTCTTTATGATGGGGCAAGGCTTCTTCAAGGAGTCGCTGATCGGCCTTTTCGGGGCGTTCTGCGGCTGCATCGTCTCCACAAGGCTTATGCAGAGATTCACGCTGAAAGCTTTCCCTCAGTACCTTACCGAGGAGGCTTGCGAAGGCATTGAGGAAGAGGAGGCCGAAGAAAAGGAAGAGGAGAAGAAGTCGCTTTTCACAAGGATTCTGGACTGCCTTCTGGACGGCGGCCGTTCGGGAGTCGAGGTCGGAATGTCCATCATTCCGGGTGTGCTCATAATATCCACATTCGTGATGATTCTGACTTTCGGCCCTTCTGCCTCAGGTGCTTACACGGGCGCGGCCTACGAGGGCGTGGAGATCCTGCCTTGGCTGGCCGACAAGATCGATTTCGTGTTCAAGGCTCTGTTCGGATTCAATGACCCTCACCTTGTGGCGTTCCCGATCACATCTCTCGGAGCTGTTGGGGCTGCCCTCAGCCTCGTGCCTAACTTTGTGGCCAACGGTTGGGCCGACGGCAACGCGATCGCTGTCTTCACGGCCATCGGAATGTGCTGGAGCGGATTCCTCAGCACCCACACGGCCATGCTCGACTCTCTGGGCTACCGTGAATTGACCCCGAAAGCCATTCTGGCGCACACAATCGGAGGACTCGCCGCCGCTTTCGCGGCGCATTGGATGTACGTTCTGGTCTCCTTGTTTTAATTGTCAGTTGGTCACTGAGCCTGTCGAAGTGACCTAATCCCTTTTCCCGAGATTAAACGAGATTCCTAAGTTGAGGTTGGTGTTCAGTTTCCCGTAAGGGTAGAGGATCCAGTCATTCGCCTTGGCGAACCTGAACGGAAGGTGGTCTGAGCCGATGAATATGTTGAATCCCGGAACATGGAATCCTACAACAGCCCCGACCGTTGACCCGAATTTGGACACGGCATAGTTCACACTTGCGCTGAACCATTCAACCGGTTTGACATTGGCGAACAGACGCGCTTCGGTCCAACTGTACGCTCCGTGGATGTAGGTCGAACTCAGAAGACCGGCTGACAAGCCGCTGTAGAACGGCATTGTGTACTCGGCCCCCACATTGACAGTCGCGGCTGTCATTCCACCGTCTGTCCCGTTTTTCTCGGTTCTCCTGAAGTCAAACAAATCCATCACTTCATCCGTCAGGTCATCGAGCTGGTTTTTGAGCGAATGATCCTTGTCTCCATCGAACGAGACATTGTCGAACCCGTCGAACGACCATCCTTCTCCGCTGGTCCGCGCCACAGTGGTATTCTTCCAAGCCATGTAGCCTAAATCGTTGACAGCCAAGGAAAGTTTTAACCCATCTATGATTTCCAGCTCCGCGCCGAGGTCAATCGCGGCTCCGAATCCGTTCACAAGAGAGTTTTTGTTTGCCTTTACGCTGTCGAAGTCCAGCAGATCCTTGTCGGAAGGATTGTCGAGCGCGGCTCCGGATTCTCCTTTTGTCTGTATGTCCAGGAATGATGATGATTTCAGGCTTCCGTCCGACTGGATTGACCACCTGTCTTCTGTCATCTGAATATTCATTCTCTCTATGTCCGCTTTCATGTTGGCTGTCCCCACGAGAAATTTCACCCTGCCGCCCACACTGAGCCTCTCCGTGACGCGGCGGCTATAGCCCAACGCGAACTCCAGACGGCTGTCCACACTGGCTGATATTCCGGAAACGTCGTAGTTCTGTGACTTGCCGGCGTTTTTCATGAAATCGAAGAGACTATACGGCAGATTGACGGCCGCGCAGGTTCTCATGTTGACATCGAACGAAAAGAAAGATTCTCCTTTCGATATGCCGAGCGATAGCAGAGAGACCGTGTTGTCCACATTGAGTTGGTTGTCAGGACTCAGCTTGCCCAGGAACTCGTCGGCCGGAACGGCGGAATTCATGAATGTGGTCAGCTTTCCGTCGACAGGGTAGAGAAATGTGCTGACTCCCATGTTGCTTTGCGTCTCCAGATTGAAGGAACCGATGACCGGAACCGTGAAATAGCTGGTGCTTGACGCGAAGGCCGGATTGAACTGATGCCTGTGGTTATAGCCTTCGAGAAAATACGTGGAGCGGAATATCTGCTGTGCGAAGGCCCCTTCGGCGGCTGCAAGCGCGATGATGATGAATATGATTGCCTTTTTCATTGTGTCTGACTTTTGATGAATGTTACGTTGATCCATGGGGATTCTGTCAGAACTCGGTCGTGACCGAACCTTGCATTCTGATCTTCATGTTCTCCAACCTGATTCCCTGGTTCTTGTTGAGGCAGGTTCCTTGGTGCTCCCTGTCGGTTCCGGAGGCCTCCAGATTCAACCTCAGCCCGTCCAGCCTTTTCAGATCCCCGGCCGAAGATTTGAGGGTCATCGTCATCGGATTCCGGCTTGGTCTCTCGATGGATCCTGACGAGACGCTTCCGTCCACCGTTACGGTGATCTCCGGGATCACCCTTGCGCTTTTGTCAATGGCGGAGACTGTCAGACTGATTCCCAAAGGGATCATATTCACGAAATCGAATGTCACATCCGCGTTTCTGATCTCGAACTCCTTGCCGTCCCCGTCCTGCGGGTTGAAAGTCTCGTTCCAGCCCGTGAAGTCGTAGCTGTACTCGAACCTCAGTCCGCTTCCGAACGACAGAGGGGCGATGACATCATAGCTGCAATAGAATGAATATTCCCTGTCGGTCCGCACAGTGATGAACTCATCTTCCGCCTTGACATCCACGTTGGTGATTCCTATCCGTTCAGGGACATCTTTCACGATGTCGGGCAGAGCCGGAGCCTTGATGTTGTTGTAGCCTTCAGGCACGTCCTCTCCCGTGGCGGAGAGGCATATTCTTGTCTCTTTGCCGGCCTCGATCCGGATTTCATCGGTCGCGCCTCCCTTGTCCCCGATGTGCACGGTGTTCTTTGTCTCGCCTTTGAAGGACTCCAGATCCGCGTTCAGGGTCAAGGCCAACGGGCTGTCGTTGCCCACGCGAAGCATTATCTGAGGGTTGTACAGATCGAGCGCGGTTCCGTCACCATCGATGAAATCCGGCATGGTCCCGACATCGACGGTCTTAGGGTCTATGTCGATTATCGGATCAACCTTGACTGTGGCGCTTTCAACTTCAATCGAGCCGACATTTATGCCGACATCCACCAGAATCTCCTCCGGGATGGAAGCGAATGTCCTTCCGAGGTCGTCTGAGAGCACCTTTACATTGAATCCGCTAAGCTTGATGTCATCGTTGACGATGATCCTGTGTCTGTCCGCCATGAAACCTTGTCCTGCCGGAATCTTGTCGAAATCAATTCCGGTGATCTCCAGATTGACGGAATTGGGAGACTTGCTGACTTCCACAGAATCGAAGGTGAGCATATTCCTTTCCTTGTCGAAAGAGTATGAGATCCGGCCGCTCTTTGTCGTTATATCTCCGATTTCGAGGTAGTCGGGAAAGTCTATGACAAGACCTGTGACGGTGGCTTTCCCGACATTGGCGCTGAATGAGACGGTACCTGTCGCCTTGCCTGTGACACCCTTGACGTCAACTATCTCCTCAGGAACAGCCTCGTCGATCGTGACCGGAGTCGGGATGGGGGTGAAATTCCTTGAGAAAGTCAGTCCTGAAGGCAGCGGCGATTCCGGAGAGATGACTCCGGTCTCGCTCATGATCAGGGAGCGGTCAATGCCTGCCGTGAAACCTCCTTCGTTGACAAGTCCACGGGTGATTGAGACAGAGGGCACGTTGAAGCCGGTCTCGGTGCGGTTGCCTGACAGGTGCAAGGAATAGTCGCCGTCGGCGCTGACGACAAGAACCCCGGTTCCGTTCTCGTCTATGTCCAGCAGGTCGGAGATCAGGATTGTCTCCGAGTTTCCTATCGGCGCGTGGATGTCGCCGCCGATGCTTATTGTCTTGTCGAAATCCTTGGTAAGGTCGTAGTCCTCGTTGACGCAGGAACAGAACGAAGCCTGGATGTTGACCGCCAGTACCACCAACAGTGCGGTTTTGCTTGAGAAAGACATAAATATTTGGTTTTCAATAATTGATGTTAGAGCTCACGGACAAATGTACACAAAAACTGAAGATATTCAATGAAAAGGTGTGTGAAAATGACTATTTTTGTATCCCATGGACATAGTCAAGGTAATAGAAATCTTCGCTCTGGTGACGGGCGTCCCGTATATCGTTTTGGAAGTGCTCCAGAAGAACAGCATGTGGTACTTCGGAATCGCCACTGGGCTCGCGTGCGCATATTCATTCGCAGTGCAGCATCTTTGGTCGAACATGGCGCTGAACATTTATTACGTGGGGATGTCCGTATGGGGGCTTTATCAGTGGAGAAAGGACAGTAGGGCGCTTGCCGGGTCCGGCGGACAAGAGGACGCCACTGTCCACCTCGGAAGGATGAGCGGGGCGACCGCCTTGTGGAGCGCGGTCATATTCATCGCGGGAACAGTCGCTCTTGTCTGGGTCCTTGAAGTGTTGGGAGGTTCCAGCACCTGGCTGGACTCGGCGTCGGCGATGATGTCCGTGGTCGCCACATACTGGCTCGGCCGCTCGATCCCGTACCACTGGGTTGTCTGGATCGTCACCGACATCATCCTTGTCGTGATGTGCTTCATGGAAGGGCAGTTCTGGCTGACGGCTCTTTATGTGGGCTATGTCGCGGCCGCGGCCTACGGGTTGTTCCATTGGCTTGGAAAAGGAAAATATATTAACTGATAATCAATGAATATGACTGATTTCGGAAGAATCATTCTATGCATGGCTTTCGCTGTTCTGGCGGCATCCATGTCATCCGCTCAGGATAAGGGCGTTGTTTATTGTGACGCGTCCGCGTTCCCTCTCTATGGCAAGTGCATTGAGGAGACTTCCGCCCGTTATGAGCGGCTTCCGGCTGAATTCAAGGGTGTCGTGCGTGGCCCTTTGTGGGACTTGGGACGCAATTCGGCCGGGCTTTACATCCGCTTCCGCTCCAATTCCACGCAGATCCGCGCCCGTTGGAAGTCCACCAGCCCGCGCCAGTATATGCCGCATATGACAGACGCAGGTGACAGCGGTCTCGACCTTTACATCCTGACCGAAAAAGACGGCTGGCGTTTCGCCGGCAGCGGATTCGACTGGGGTGGACGCGACAAAAATGTCAAAAACAAGACAATCATCGCGAACATGACCCCTGACATGAGGGAATATATGCTCTACCTCTCCATGTATAACGGAATCGAAGAACTTGAGCTTGGAATCGACGAAGGGGCCGTCATAGAGGCTCCGGCTGTGGAAAGTCCTAAGACTGAGCGTCCTGTTGTCATGTACGGGACGAGCATCCTTCAGGGAGGGTGCACATCGCGTCCGGGAATGGCATTCACGGCCATCTTGGGCAGGAAGCTCGACAGGGAGGTCATCAACCTTGGATTCAGCGGCAACGCACGGCTGGACTATGAGATCGCTGAATATATCACCCGTGTCCAGAACCCGAGCCTGATCGTGCTCGACTATGTCCCGAACTCCTCCGCCGAACTGATAAACGAAAGGGGGGAGAAGTTCTTCAGAATCATCAGGGATGCTTTCCCGGATGTCCCGGTGATCCTCGTCGAGGATCCGACATTTCCTCACACCCGTTTTGATCAGAAGATGTTGGAGGAGGTTACATCCAAGAACGCCGCACAGCTTGCCCTGTACAAGAAGCTGAAAAAAGCTGGCGAAAAGAGGCTGTACTACGTCTCCACCGACGGCCTGATCGGCGATGACGGCGAGGCCACTGTTGATGGCGTCCATTTCACCGACCTCGGAATGATGCGCTACGTGGAGAGGGTGCTGCCTGTCATGAGGAAGGCGCTGAGGTAAGTGTCCTGTGAATTAATTATAGTATTTCGCTGGAAAGAAGTATCTTTGTATGATTTTCAACCACGGCGGTGGAAGCATCGCCGGGCATAAAAAGATTCGATTATGATTATCATTGTGGAAAGCGGGGCGACGAAGACCGATTGGTGCGCGGCGGCCCTGGACAAGGAACCTATTAATGTCAAGACCGCGGGCATGAATCTGGCCACGATGCCGCAGGATGTCATCGAGGGGATAGTGGCCGAAGCGATGGCCGAGTTCAAGGCCAAGGGACTGGACTCAAAGGTGTCCGAGGTTCATTTCTACGCCGCCGGCCTGATTGTGCCGGAAGGTGAGAAGATGCCTCCGCAGGCGAAGGGGCTGGATCACGTGCTCAGGTCGTTGTTCCCGGAGGCTGAGATGGAATATGCCTCGGATCTTCTGGACGCGGCGCGTGCCGTGTGCGGCCACAAGCCCGGAGTCGCGGCCATCATGGGCACAGGCTCCAACAGCTGTCTTTTCGACGGGACGAATGTGGTGAAGAACGTCCGCTCTGCCGGATTCATCCTCGGAGACGAGGGCGGCGGCGCGAGGCTCGGCAGGCTTTTCATGGCCGATTTCCTCAAGGGACTTGTGCCGGAGCCGGTCGCGGGTGAGTTCGCCAGGGATTTCAAGGTCGACTACATGACCGTCGTGCAGAACGTCTACCGTGGCGAGGCCCCTTCAAAGTACCTCGGCTCATTCGCTCCGTGGATTCTTCAGAGGTACGACACCTGTGAATATGTCCGCGGCCTTGTGGAGCAGAATTTCAGGGACTTCATCGAGAGGGCTTTGATGCAGTACGACATCGACAGGTACCCGGTGGGTGTAGTGGGCGGTTTCGGCTATGCCAACAGGAACATCATCAGGAAGGTCGCCGAACCTTACGGAATCCGTTTCTCCACAATCATCCCGGCCCCGATCGAAGGTCTCGTCGAATATCATTTAGGAAAGAAATAAGAAGCTGTTTTGAATTGTTTGAAATGTTCTTTGAGGTGAAAAATCTTCATTTTCTTCCCGCTTCTTCAGTCAGATAGCACCGCTATCTTCCTTGGAAGAAGCGGTCGAAACTGAAGTTTTTCACTCTCAAACCTTCAAACAAACAATTCAAAACAGCTTCTAATAATGGCTTCGCCGGAGATGTTCCGGCATAAGATGTTATGGAAGATTCAAGAACAACAGAACAGTCCTCAAGGTATGACCACCTTGAGAAGATGTCCACAGAAGAGTTGCTGAACGCGATCAACACTGAGGACAGGACGGTTCCGGTCGCTGTGGCCGGAGCGATACCGCAGATTCGGAAACTTGTGGACGGCATCGTGGAGAGGGTTCCTCTCGGCGGTCGTGTGTTCTACCTCGGAGCCGGGACGAGTGGCCGTCTGGGCATAGTGGACGCTTCCGAGATCCCTCCGACCTACGGAGTCCACGACGTGTTCATCGGCTTCATGGCCGGTGGTGACAGCGCCATCCGCGACGCTGTGGAAGGAGCTGAGGACGACGTCGAGGGAGGCTGGAGAGACCTCCAGGCATATTCACCGACAAAGAATGATGTCGTGATCGGAATCGCGGCCTCTGGCACAACCCCTTATGTGATCGGGGCATTGAAGACAGCCCGCGAGAACGGCCTTCTGACAGGCTGCATCACCTGCAACGAGAATTCTCCGGTGGCCGCGGCTGCCGAGGTGCCTGTAGTGGTCGTTGTAGGGCCTGAGTTCGTGACCGGCAGCACCAGAATGAAGGCCGGCACGGCCCAGAAACTGGTTCTGAATATGATTTCGACTGTGTCCATGATCCGTCTCGGCCATGTCAAGGGCAGCAAGATGGTGGACATGCAGCTGACGAACCGTAAGCTCGTCGATCGCGGAACCAGGATGATCATGGGGGAGACTGGCATCGAGGACTACGACTTCGCCCGCAAGCTTTTGCTTGAATATGGTCAGGTCCGCGCGGCCGTGAACGCTTACCAGAAAGGTGAGGTTAAGTAGATGACGGTTCCGGAGACATTTCCATCAAAACTTTTGGAGGACGCTGTGCAGGCCATAGGCTCCCTTCCGGGGGTGGGCAAGCGCAGCGCCTTGCGCCTGGCCCTGCATCTGCTGCGGCAGCCTTCTGAGAACGTGCACCATTTCGCCGACTCGATAGTCAAGATGAGGGACGAGGCGAAGTACTGCCGGCAGTGCTGGATGATTTCAGACGAGGACATCTGTCCGATCTGCGCCGACAAGTCCCGTGACCATAAGACTATCTGTGTCGTGGAGAATGTCCGAGACGTGATGAGCATCGAGAACACGGGGCAGTATCGTGGTGTCTATCACGTGCTTGGCGGAATAATCTCGCCGATCGCCGGAATCGGCCCGTCGGACATCACGGTCGCCCGACTGGTTGAAAGGGTAAGGGATATGCTCGTGTCCGGAGACGTGAAGCCAGAGGAGGTCGAGATAATCCTGGCCTTGAGCGGCGACGTGGAGGGCGAGACCACCTCATTCTACATCTACCGTCAGATTTCTGAATATCAAGTCAGAGTCTCATCCCTTGCCCGAGGTCTGGGTTTCGGGGATGACCTTGAATATGCCGATGAGCTCACTCTGGGACGCTCGATAGTCAACCGCCAGACTTTCAAGCCATAAGAATTTGCGGATGCTTGTATAAAAGCTTACCTGGCAATGTTATTATCGATAGTTGAATCCTTGCTTCTGGCCGCGTCGCTCTGCGCCGACTGCTTCGCTGTCTCGACGTGCTCAAGCGTCACCCTCGAAGGAATATCCTGGAGAAAGATCCTTCCGATCGCTTTCGTGTTCGGAGTAGTTCAGACTGCACTTATGGCCCTGGGCTGGCTGTTCGGCGACATATTCGTCGGACATATTCATAAAGTCGCCAGTCTCATAGGATTCCTGCTGCTGCTTTATGTCGGCGGGTCGATGATTCTGGGAGCCGTGAAGAACGAGGACGAGTCTCGCGACCTGAACGGCCTCAAGAATGTCATCATCGGGGCTGTGGCCACCAGCATTGACGCTTTCACCGTCGGGGTCAGCCTCTCAATGGGTTTAGTCCCTACCGGCAAGATGATGATGAACCTCGCCGCCGTCTTCATTGTGACCATGCTTTCCGTGATCGGCGGAATGTTCGGCGGTCAGAAAATCGGCCAGAGGTTCGGCCGTCCGGCGGAGCTGATCGGCGGCTCTGTCCTCATCCTCATCGGCCTGAACATCCTGCTGGGATTCATTTAGTTTTAGAGTCGTGGGACTAGGAGCGAAGCGACCGAAGGGGTTTCGGGGAAACCTTTCCCCGTGCCCCACCGGGGCTGTCGCGAAGCGACTGGGGGGTGAATTAATATTTTACGGACTTATGCACTTTAGGCTTGCTCGTAATAAAGGCGCCACTTATGTGACCTTG